>VOFG01004418.1_pt1 | contig 48909 bp, 65 predicted proteins | sample 5384171 | NCBI WGS metagenome assembly VOFG01 (sample SAMN12384726, study PRJNA508395) | human gut metagenome | isolation source: healthy gut F | host: Homo sapiens
TCTTCGGTGTGGAAAAGTAGGCCGCGGCAGCGGCCCAGATCAGGCGACGATCCCCTCGGTGATCATGGCGCCGTAGAATACCGGCCGGCCGTATTTTTCATTGGTCATGCAGCGAGCCATCAGCGGCGACTGCGTGGCGTGAAAGCCCGAAATCGCTCCGCAGGCGATCGAAATGAACATCATCGGGGAAGATCGGCAGGCCGTCCGGATGCGTATTGGCGATGCCGTCGGTCAGTTCCGGCAGGGCGGGATGATGCCAGAAGATCATAAAAAAAGAATGCCTGCTGCCATGAATATCAATGCAATGGCAAATATCGGGTAGATCTTGCCGATGATCTTGTCGATGGGCAGCAGCGTAGCCAGCACATAATAAACGAATACGACCGTCGCCCAGAACGACAGGTCGTCGAAGGCTCTCGGTCAGCTTGGCCAGCAGCCCGGCGGCCCCGCGACGAATACGGCGCCGACCAGCACCATCAGCACCGTAAAGCCGCGCATGTGAATTGTTTGAAGTTGACTCCCAGTAGCGGCCGATGGTTTCCGGCAGGCTCTCCCGCCGTTGCGCAGCGGATCATGCCTGCCAGAAAATCGTGTACGGCGCCGGCGAAGAATGCTGCCCAGCACGATCCGCCAGGTAAGACGCCGTACGGGTGGCTCCATGATCGCGAAAATCATTTAATCCGGCGATGTTCAGGAACTGGATCGTAATCTTCGTCGGCATCGGGATGTAGTCACGCGTCCTGTTTCGTATAGGCCGGCGTTTTACGCACCGGATCGACCCCGAATATTTTTCGACGAATTTGCCGTAGAAAAATAGCCTGCGATCAGGGCGAGCAATGCAAGTAAAAGTGAACATAGCATAATGTTTTTAGAAAGCGCGGGGGCCGGACGAACCGGCGCCGCGCACCGGTCGATCGGCGAGTTATTCGCCGTAACGGTAGCGACGGTCTGTTTGCAGTCCGGGTGCAGCGACTGGGCGACCGGGCAGGTAGCCGCGGCCCGTTCGAGAATCTCGCGCTGTTTCGGATCGGCGATCGGTTTTGGGAAATGCACTTCGACGACGATTTCGCCGATCCGCCGCGGCGATGCGCTCATGATTTTGGTGATGTGCAGTTTCGTGCCGTCGATGTCGATACCGTGCGTCTGCGCGGCGATGCCCATGATGGTCATCATACAGCTTCCGAGCGCCGTGGCTACCAGATCGGTCGGCGAGAAGGCTTCTCCTTTGCCGTGGTTGTCGGTCGGGCGTCGGTCAGGATTTTCGTTCCGGACTGGACATGGGTGGCTTCGGTACGGAGACCGCCCAGATAGATCGTTTCTACAGTTGCCATAATTTTGCGTTTTTGAATGATTCGTCGTTTTACGATAGCCGGCACCGGGACGGATATCCCGCTCCGTCCCCGTTTATCCGGGGAACGGTCGGCGTGTCACGTGCAAAGATAAAAAATAATCCGCAGCGGTGTTCCGCCTCCGGCGGGCAGGGCGTGCACCCGGAGTTTTTCGTTACCTTTGTAAAAAATCAGTCCGTATGCACATCTCTTCCGCCGTTTTTACTGTCAGCAGCCAGAAGTTGAGCCAATGTCCGACGGACGGTTTGCCGGAATTTGCGCTGATCGGCCGCTCGAACGTCGGCAAATCGTCGCTGATCAACATGCTGACCGATCGTCGGGATTGGCCAAAGTTTCCTCGACTCCCGGTAAAACCCGGTTGATCAATCATTTTAAAATCAATGCGAAGTGGTATCTGGTCGATTTGCCCGGATACGGCTATGCGCGCGTTTCGAAAAAACCAGCGCGGGGAGTTCTCGAAGCTGATTACCGATTACGTGCGAAACGGGAGGCGATGGTTTTCCTGTTCGTGCTGATCGATTCCCGGCTCGATCCGCAGAAGATCGACCTCGATTTTATCCGGATGCTCGGCGAACACGGCGTGCCGTTCGGGTTGATATTCACCAAATGCGACAAACAGTCCGATGACCGCACGTCGTCTATGGCGAAATTCCGCCGGAAAATGCTGGAAACATGGGAAGAGCTGCCGCCGGTGTTCCGTACCTCTTCCGAAAAAAGACCGGGCGGGACGATGTACTCGATTTTATCGGACATTGTTTGGAGACGGTCGGGGATACGGAATGAAACCGTTCGGATTTGTTGCCCAGCCTTTTTGCGCTGGATTCCGATATTTTATGAATAAAAGTTAAAATTAATCCCCCTTTTTCCACGAAATTGGCGTACCTTTGCGCGCAAATGAAATTCTTCAGATAATGGCAATTCACAAGCTTAAAATTTTTTCATGCCGTGGTTCCCGTTACGTGGCCGAGAAGATCGCTGCGAATTTCGGGGTCGATCTGGGCGATTCCCAGGTTTTGGAGTTCAGCGACGGCGAATTCCAGCCCGCGTTTGACGAAAGCATCCGGGGATGCACCGTTTTTATCGTGCAGTCGACCTTCCCGCCTGCAGACAATCTGATGGAACTGTTGCTGATGATCGATGCGGCGCACCGGGCGTCGGCGCACCGGGTGATCGCCGTGATGCCCTATTTCGGTTGGGCGCGGCAGGATCGCAAGGACCGTCCGCGGGTTTCGATCGGAGCCAAATTGGTTGCCAATCTGTTGCGAGCGGCGGGCGTCGACCGGATCATGACGATGGATTGCACGCCGATCAGATTCAAGGGTTTTTCGACATTCCGGTCGATCATTTGTATGCGAGCGGCATTTTCGTTCCCTACATTAAAAAAATCTGAATATCGAAAACCTGTCGATCGCCGCGCCGGACATGGGGAAACCCCAAACGGGCGAACGCTTATTCGCAGCACTTGAACGCGCCGATGATCATTTGCCACAAGCAGCGCGAAAAGGCCAACGTCGTAGGGAAAATTACGGCGATCGGCGAGGTCAAAGACCGGAATATCATCATCATGGACGACATGATCGATACGGCGGGCACGATTACCAAAGCGGCCGATATGTTCATGGAGCTCGGCGCTTCGAGCGTCCGCGCCGCCGTGACGCATCCGGTACTGTCGGGGCCGGCCTACGACCGAATCAATAACAGCGCACTGTCGGAAGTGATCGTAACGGATACGATTCCGCTGAAAAAAGACGAAGATACCTCGAAATTTACCGTGCTGACCGTGGCCGACATTTTTGCCGACGTCATCGAACGGGTGCACGATTATCGGGAGATCAGTTCGAAATTTATTTTTTAGATCGGAGGGCGATTTGTCCGGCGAGTCGGGTGCGGTGACGCACGGGCAGTCGTTCCGAAAAAGCCGGTCTGCCGGGGACCGTCCGGAACTTTAGGGATTTTTTTTTCCGCGCGTCGAAAAAGATTTGCGTTTTTTGAAAAGTAAACCATACTTTTGCACGGTAATTATTTCAGGCTATGGCCACGGAGAGGTGGGTGAGTGGCTGAAACCAGTAGTTTGCTAAACTGCCGAGCTGGGCAACTGGCTCCACGGGTTCGAATCCCGTCCTCTCCGCTGAACTGGTAATGTATCAGATTAGGGCACAGAACTGCAACTAACTGATAATCATTACAAGGACTTAAAGAAAAACATAAAAAAGAAGACGACTTTCGGGTCGTCTTCTTTATTTTTGTGCCCAAAAATCGGCTGAAAATCGGCCGAGGGTTCCGGATAGGAACCTTCATGTATCAGATTAGGGCACGAAAAAAATGACTTGCAAATTTTGCGGAGGAACTTGTATAAAAATGGTTATCAAGCAAACGGTAAGCAACGCTATAAATGCAAACACTGCCATAGGAAACAACAGGCGGATTATTCTTACCAAGCCTATATCCGGAATTAAACCGGACGATCTCGGAATATATCAAAGAGGGCGTCGGGATCAGAGGCATCGCAAGGTTACTGGAAATATCGACGACGACTCTCATTAAAAGAATTATCTCCATCTCCAAAGATATAACAGCTCCACATGTAACAGCCAATGCAGAGTATGAAGTCGATGAAATCAAAATCTTTGTCGGCCGTAAAAAGATCATATCTGGGTGGCCTATGCTCTGAACTGCGCTGACAAATCCGTCGTCTGTTTCTCTGTTGGACCTCGTACCAATGAAACGCTGAGTAAGGTTACCGATAAACTGACCAATGCCAGATTGATCTATACGGATAAACTCCGGCAATATAAATTCCTCATCTCCCCGGAAATCCATAGGACTGCTCACCGCGGCACCAACCACATCGAACGGAACAATCTGACCATCCGTACACATATCAAGCGCCTGGCCCGTCGCACGATCTGTTTCAGCCGGAAAGCGATAATGCTTTATGCGGTATTGAAGATTTATTTTTGGGGGATAGTATAATCATTTAACAATACGAATGTGACTATTATATCAAATAAAGAAAATAGTCCGACAAAGCAAAATAATCCGATACTACTCTTTCTTATACTTTAAAAATCGTAGAAACCTGAATTAATCGCTATATTTGTAACAACTGAGGTGTAATATACACACTTTTAAAACTGTTATGAATCGGGAAAACAGATAGAAGAAAGTTTTATTCGGAAACTGACGGAGCAACTAAAATATGTCTATCGTGATGACATTCACGATAGAGCCTCTCTTGAAGCAAATTTCAGGCAGAAATTCGAGACGCTGAACAAAGTAAAATTATCCGATTCCGAATTTGATCGGTTGCTGGAGGAGGTTATCAATCCCGATGTTTTCGTATCGTCGAAAAGGTTACGCGAGCGAAATACATTTACCCGTGAGGACGGAACGCCATTGCAATACACACTGGTCAATATAAAAAGATTGGTGTAAGAACGACTATGAAGTAATCAATCATTACGGATGAATACCGATAACAGCTACCATCGTTACGATGTTATTTTGCTTATCAACGGTATTCCGGTTGTTCAGATCGAACTGAAAACCTATGATGTCAGTCCGGCGAGCCATGCAGCAAATCGTGGATTACAAAAATGATCCAGGCAATGGCTACATGAAGACCTTGCTCTGTTTTATTCAGTTGTTTGTCGTTAGTAATCAAACTAATACTTATTATTTTACAAAAATAATAACAACCAACATTTTCTTTCAACGCAGATGAACAGTTCCTTCCGGTGTATCAATATGCGACGAACAAAACACACCGGTAAGTAATCTCGATGCTTTTTCGAGCACCGTACTTACCAAATGCGAACTGGGTAAGATGATTAGCCTCTATATGGTGCTGGTCGCAAGCGAGCAGAAATTGTTGATCATGCGTCCTTATCAAATATATGCTGTAAAGGCAATTATGAATTGCGTGCACCAGAATCGCGGAACGGCTATATCTGGCACGACGACGGTAGCGGTAAAACGCTGACCTCATTCAAGGCTTCACTCTGATGAAAGACAATCCAGATATCGACAAATGCTTGTTCGTCGTGGATCGAAAAGACCTGGATCGTCAAACTCGGGAGGAATTTAATAAGTTTCAGGAAAATTGCGTCGAGGAGAATACGAACACAGAAATGCTTGTTCGGAGAATGTTGTCAGACGATTATGCAGATAAAGTAATTGTAACCACCATCCAGAAGCTGGGTATTGCTCTCGATCCAAAGCACAAAAAGAATTACCAAGCACGATTGAAACCTTTGAAGAATAAACGCGTCGTATTTATTTTCGACGAATGCCACCGTTCTCAATTCGGCAATAATCATAAGGCGATTAAAGAGTTTTTTTTCCGAACTCACAACTGTTTGGTTTTACTGGCACGCCAATATTTGAAAAGAATTCGGTGCAGACACAAGTGGACGGGGAACAAAAACGTATAAAACAACTGAAGACATCTTCGAAAAGTTGTTACACGCCTACACCATTACGAATGCAATTGAAGATAATAACGTGTTGCGTTTTCACGTAGACTATTTCAAGCCAAAGGAGAAAAATCAAACAAAAAGCAATGAGATATCAAAAACGGCCATCGTGAACTCGATCCTGCAGAGGCACGATGCAGCAACCGATTCCCGCCGGTTCAATGCGATCATGGCTACCGGACGCATCGACGATGCCATTGAATATTACAACTTGTTCAAGACGATCCAGCAGGAACGGAAAACTCAAAAACCCCGAATACGAATCATTGAATATCGCTTGCATCTTCTCTCCGCCGGCCGAAGGGAATAAAGACATACAGCAAATACAGGAAGACCTGCATCAAGAACGTTTCTGATAACCAGCAGGAGCCCGACAAAAAAGAAAGCGGCTCTAAAATGATTATTGCCGATTACAATAAACAATACGGAACAAATCATACAATTGCAGAGTTCGACACCTACTATCAGGATGTTCAAGGGCGGATAAAGTCACAGAAATATGGCAATAAAGACGTTCCGCATAAAGACAAGATAGATATTACCATCGTAGTAGATATGCTGCTTACCGGATTCGATTCCAAGTACCTGAATACGTTATATACCGACAAGGACCTGAAATGGCACAATTTGATCCAAGCTTTTTCACGTACGAATCGAATCCTGAACGATACGAAGCCTTATGGCAATATTCTGGATTTCCGAGGACTGGAGGATGCTGTCGATGAGGCAATCGCAATGTTTTCAGAGAAACATACCGACAACCCGAAACAGATTTGGCTGGTCGATCCCGCTCCGAAGGTAATCGAGAAATATGAAGAGGCTATCTCTCAATTGGAGAAGTTCATGCAGTCACATGGCCTGGAGTGTAAACCCGAAGAAGTCAACAAACTCCGCGAGATGAAGCCCGTGCCGGTTTTATCAACTGCTTCAAGGAAGTACAACGCTTCAGAATGCGACTGGAACAATATACGGATATACAGTCGGATGATAAAGCAAAGATCGACTCTTTTGATGCAGGAAGATACGCTTCGGGCATTCAAGGGCATATATATCGATACTGCTCGTCGGTTGAAAAAGAAGCGCGAAAAAGAGAGGAGGAGAACAGGTCAGCCAACAAATCGAAGACCTCGATTTCGAATTCATATTGTTCGCATCGGCGATTATCGATTACGACTATATCATGGGGCTTATTGCCCGATATACGAATCGGGGTACTGCCAAAAAGCGGATTACCAAAGAGCAGCTTATCACACTTGTCGCATCGAGCGCGAATCTGATGGAAGAGAAAGAAGATATCGTCGCCTATATCAACAGTCTCGATGAGATCAATGGTAAAACCGAGCAGGAGATCAAAGACGGTTACGAGTTTTTCAAGGAGGAAAAATATAAAAATGAGATAACCTCCATAGCGACCAAATATGGATTGGAGTTTCCGGCATTGGATGCATTTGTAAAAGAGATTGTCGAACGCGAAATCTTCGACGGTGAACGACTCAGCGATCTGCTCGCCCCGCTCGGATTGGGTTGGAAAGCGCGTACACAAAAGGAACTGGCATTGATGGACGACCTTGTCCCCTATTGAAACGATTGGCCGACGGCCACGAAATATCAGGACTTTCGGCTTATGAAAACTAACAAAAAAAAATACGAAACAAGGAGCTGTTCCTGCTTTACGGTTTCCGAAATTTAAAGAATGTGGAAGTTGGATCTATCTGCGAGGAAATAAGGTTTTTAAACAAATTTCTAATAAAAACCACAATTCAGATCTTCCGATACTTGCAATTTCACAAGAACACGGAGCTGTTCCGCGAGATTTAATCGACTATAAAGTTATCGTCTCCGAATCGGGGCTTGAAAATTATAAAGTTGTAGAGGTCGGAGACTTTATAATCAGTCTTCGATCATTTCAAGGAGGTATAGAATATTCTGATTACAAAGGTATTTGCAGCCCAGCTTATGTGATTTTGAGAAAAGATTGGATATCGAGAACCAATTCTTTAAGTACTATTTTAAGTCGCATGTATTTATTCAAGATTTGAATAAGAATCTGGAAGGTATACGTGATGGAAAAATGGTTAGCTACAAACAATTTTCAGAAATATTATTGCCAATACCATCTATTTCAGACAAACGGGAACAGCAAAAATCGCTGATTGTTTGTCTTCAATCGATGCGTTGATAAAGGCTGCGGAGAATAAGATAGACGAGCTGAAAGCCCATAAAAAGGCTTGATGCAACATCTGTTTCCTGCCGAAGGAAAAACGGTTCCGGAATACCGCTTCCCTGAGTTCCAAGATGCAGGAGAATGGGAACAAACTACGATAGGCGCAATTTGTACAATTTCTAATGGCAAGTCAAATGTCCAAGATAATGTCCCAGAATGGCAAATATCCTTTATTCGATAGGTCTGAGATAATAAAACCTCTAATAAATTCTTATTTGATTGTGAGGCGATAATTATCCCGGGAGAAGGACGATTTATCCCTAAACATTATATTGGAAAATTTGATTTACATCAACGAGCATATGCATTAAAAGATTTCACTTGCCATGCCTTATTTGTGTATCATTATATTACAGCATTCTCGTTTATATTAACACACAAAAGCCGTTAAATCTACGGTTTTGTCATTACGCATGCCCATTTTTTAAACATTCCCACTGTTATTACCCAATAATATACAAGAGCAACAAAAATCGCCGATTGCCTTTCCTCTATTGACGATTTAATTACCGCTCAAGCAAATCACCTCGAAGCCCTGAAAATCCACAAAAAGGCTTGATGCAACAACTATTCCCGAATATAAATGACATCGAGGCATGAATAACTCGCCTAAAATCATACCATTCAAGTCGTTATCCGACATTTGCCGTCCGGCTTCGTTCCGATCTGAAAGATTTGGATTTCGTGTTGTTGTATGCTTATAACGGAACCGGGAAAACCCGGCTCTCGATGGAATTCAAAGATCGGGGAAAGAAAGGTCGGGGAAACAAACGAGACACCCTTTATTTCAACGCCTTCACCGAAGATCTATTCCACTGGGACAACGATCTCGAGTCCGATGCGGATCGCGTACTGAAGATCAATACCGATTCGAATTTTTTCAATGGATTCAGGGAATTGGCACTCGAAGAGAAAATATTCGAGTATCTGCAACGCTATGCGACATTCAATTTTAAAATAGACTATGAAAAATGGGAAATATCGTTCAGCAAAGATGTTCCCAATCCCGCATATCAACCCGATAACGATGAGCCTGAAACCGTCGTACAGACCAATATCAAAGTCTCGCGCGGAGAAGAAACATCTTTATCTGGTGTATATTTCTCGCAATCTGCGAATTAACGATCGACGGAGCCGAGTCATACGACTGGGTAAAATACATCTATATCGACGATCCTATATCGTCGCTCGATGACAACAATGCAATTGCTGTGGCAAGCGATTTGTCAAGTCTTTTGCAAAAAGGAACTGGTAAACTCAGTGTTGTTATTTCGTCGCATCATCATCTCTTCTTCAACGGGATGTGCAATTAATTGAAAAAAAAAAATGCAAACGCTATTTTCTTCACAAAAACGGAGACAATGGATATTCGTTACAAAGCAACGAATGACACCCCATTTTTTCATCATGTCGCGTTGTTGAGCGAATTAAAAAAAACTTATACCGAAAGAAGGGCAAACGGTGGATGACGTCAGCATAAAAACCTATCATTTCAACATGTTAAGGAGCATTTTGGAAAAAGACCGCAACCTTCTTCGGTTACAACGATTTTTTCTATGTGCATACACGGTGTAGAAGACGAAGTATTGTATGCCAGAGCCCTGAACCTGTTGAGCCACGGTAAATATTCAATTTACGAGCCCGTCGAAATGGGGCACGATACGAAAGATCTATTTGTCGATATATTGAAAGCCTTTCTGGCGAAATACGAATTCGATTTACCTGAAATTATCACAGAAAGAAACTAAGACTGAATCAGAATGACCGCAATAGAACAACAAAAATTAGGTAAAGCCCTTTGGGGAATTGCAGATAAACTGCGAGGAGCGATGAACGCGGACGACTTCCGTGATTATATGCTCTCATTTCTGTTTTTGCGCTATCTTTCTGACAATTATGAAGATGCCGTAAAAAAGAGCTTGGTTCGGATTATCCCGTAGTGTCCGATGTCGATTCGGACGAAAATCGAGTCTTGGCCCCATTGCAGATTTGGTACGATCGAAATCCTGACGATATTGTGGAATTCGAGAAGCAGATGCGACGAAAGATCCACTATGTGATCGAGCCGAAATATCTGTGGAAGAACATGTACGAGTTGGCCCGAACAAAAGCGACGATTTGTTGAAAACCCTTCAAGACGGTTTCAAGTATATTGAAAATGAATCTTTCGAAAGCACTTTCAAGGACTGTTTTCGGAAATCAATCTTAGTTCGGAGAAATTAGGAAAAAACTATACCGAGCGCAACAAAAGTTATGTGAAATCATCAAGAAGATTGCAGAAGGCATCTCTGAATTTTCCAGTGACTCTGACACATTGGGAGATGCTTACGAATATCTGATCGGCCAATTCGCAGCGGGTTCGGGGAAAAAAGCCGGTGAATTCTATACTCCGCAGCAAGTTTCGACCATTCTTTCAATGATCGTAACATTGGATAGCCAAGATCCGACAACGGGGCCCGAAGCAGAGAATAGACAAGGTTCTCGATTTCGCTTGCGGTTCAGGATCGTTGCTTCTGAATGTCCGCCACCAGATGAAACGTAACGGCGGACGAGTATCGGCAAAATTTACGGGCAGGAAAGAACATTACGACCTACAACTCGCTCGTATGAATATGTTATTGCATGGGGTGAAGGATTCTGAATTCGAGATTTTCACGGAGATACGCTACTCAATGACTGGGATATACTGAACGAAATGAATCCGGCGAAAAAATCGAATTCGATGCGATCGTCGCTAATCCTCCGTTTAGTTACCGTTGGGAGCCCAAAGAAGAGTTCACTACCGATTTTCGATTCCACAAATACGGTGTTGCGCCCAAATCGGCAGCCGATTTCGCATTCTTGCTGCATGGTTTCCATTTCCTCCGCGAAGATGGGACAATGGCTATTATTCTGCCTCACGGCGTATTGTTCCGCGGAGGAGTAGAGAAGCAGATCAGAACCAAACTTCTGAAAGACGGCAATCTCGATGCTGTTATCGGATTGCCAGCCAACCTCTTTTCTCCACGGGAATTCCGGTGTGTATTTTGGTCCTGAAAAAATGTAAAAATCCGAAGATGTGTTGTTTATCAATGCCTGCGAAGGATATAAGAAGGACAAGCGTCAAAACCGATTGCGTGAGGGTGAAAACGGAGAGCCTAACGATATTCAAAAAATTGTGGAAACTTACCAATTTCGCAAAGAAGAACCACGCTATTCAAGCGAGTTTCGTTAGAACGAATCGAACAAGAGGATTTCAATCTGAATATTACCCGTTACGTCAGCACGGCACAAGAAGAGGGCCAATCGATTTACAAAAGGTTAATGATGAACTGAAAGATATTGCAAAGAGATCAAAAGAAGCGTTAGCTCGTCACAATGAATTCCTTAAAGAATTGGGCTTACCACCTATCGCTGATTAGGCGTAATATTTCAAATAAAGGAATACCTTAAATTCCATATGAGTAAAACACAAATATTTAACCATGAACTCTTTAAGCCAGAAAAGCGACTAATATAGTCGCTTTTCTCTTAAAACCTTCGAGAGTGAATGTTGTTTTTCGATATTCAACCTTCCTTGTAGTTAATTATCTTGTGCATGATGATGTATTATTACACAAGATTATTCACACTATGTAGATTTTTGTTTTGCAAAATCTTTGATGCGTATTCTTCTATAATATTCCATCTCTTATAACAGGAGAACATATATCAACTCTAATTTACATACTTTTTAAAGATAATCCTTGCAACACAACCTTGTATTTGACCAATTCTTTTAACCCAATGTGCTTTCGATTGAAGGATATTCAATCAAAAATATTATGGTAACTATATACAAATTTACACTACAAACTATCGAATAAAAAGAGAACGAGTGGCAAGATACAAGTTGCCACTCGTTCTCTTTTTCAACTGGGATTATTTTTTTACATACGTTTCGACATTGTGATACTTATAATCGTATTCTGGTTGTTCCTTACTGATTTCTAATGTTAATGTCATCGGCTCTCCACCGTAGCTCATTATTTTATACATTTTTGGTCGCCGGATTCAGTAAAACTGATCGCCAAGGCCGCAGCCGTCAAATTGTGTTGCCATCTGATTTTCGGATATAGAACTCTCCATATTTCCATTGATATATTCATAGGTCGTATAAGTGCCGGTGTTGTCTTTTTGAAAACATAAACGGCATTGAAATCATCCGATTTTGCATTCCATTCATCCCTGTACTCCCCACTTATTTCATATCCTTTTTCTTGTATCAATTCCCATTTCGTATCTGCAAAAAGTTCGGAGTACCATCATTTGCATCAGATTTCGAACAAGAAGACACAAAAACGGCAAGTGCAATAAATAGTAATTTTTTCATAGCAAAATTTAGGGTTTAATTCATTTTTGTTTTCATAGCCCCAATCCGCTGTTATGAGACAAATAAAAAGCGCGGGCTAAATTGCCATATCTGGTATCTGCGGTCTTGGACTACCTACATCCCCGAATAATGGAACAAAGCCCACGCAAAATGAATGCGTGAGCGTCGCCTTATTCCACGGGGATAATGTGAAAGTGTCCAAGTTTCAGATACCCGAAATAAGCTAACGCTTTTTTTATATATGTGTCTTCTAAATTTTATCTATCCATAGGCATATCCAAATTTCACGTCAAAGGTACAAATTTTTCAATTTTAATTATCTGTTTACCGCTTCATATCTTCAAAAGATTGTGTTAAAAGGCTGTTGTGTTACTCTATTCGGCCTTATCATCTTGTGTTTTTGCTTGTCTTTCGGGTTCTTCTATTTTCATTCTCTCTAATCTTTCTATTTGGGCGGCTATGGCCTTAATACATGCTATTTTGTATCCATAATTTTCATAGTCCACTTGAATATTAAAACGAAATTTGTGATAATATGTGATGGTTTAAATTCAATAAAGAATCTGGTACAAAATTTTCTTCCATATATTTCCCATTCAAAAAACCAGCTACACACTATAAAAGTTTCGCCTTTCCCGTTCTGTGTGATTCCTTTGACAGTCATAATGGGTTGTGTGAGATTTTGCAGACATACTAAATCTCCGGGGTTTGAAAGCTTCTTTCATGATAACATTAATTTTAGTTATTATTTAAAGTTAGAGATACTTTTAGTGTATCCCATCATACTCTACCTACTAACATCGAAAGAAATTAAACTGTATTTTGTGAGTTTTGTATTGCATTGATAATGCATACATTAAATCTACATTTTATGTAAAATATGTTCTAATAAATTTGCTTTAGTGTAAATAAATACTTATCTTTGTATCATGATTAAAAGCAAGAGATATATGTTACCCAAGAATTTTAACTCAATTATAGATATTGTAAAAGCGTTTCCGACTGAGCAAAGTTGTATTGAGCATTTGGAATCATTGCGCTGGAACGGTAATGTTGTTTCGCCGTTCGATGCGACTTCAAAAAGTCTATAAATGCAAGGGTAATAAATATCGTTGTAAGAATACGGGTAAGTATTTCAATGTCCGGACAGCCACTTTATTCGATAATACGAAAGTTGAGTTAAGAAAATGGTTTGTGGCTATATGGATAGTCATCGCACAAAAAAAGGTATTTCTTCATTACAACTCGGACGCGATATTGATGTGACGCAGAAAACAGCTTGGTTTATGTTACAACGTATTCGCAAATGTTTTGGCTGTGAAAATAATAGCGAATTGAATAATGAAGTTGAAATTGACGAAACCTATATTGGTGGCAAGAACAAAAATCGTCATGCAGATAAAAAAGTTGAAAATTCGCAAGGTCGGGCGTAAAGGACAAAACGCCGATTCTCGGAATGGTCGAAAGAAAAGGTAAGATTGTCGCTCGCAAGATTGAAACGACATCGGTTGCCCATATCACACCGGAGGTTGTCAAAACCGTTAAAAATGCAATGGTTTATACGGATGAGTGGGTGGGTTATAAGCAGGTCAATAAGATTTATGACCACCTGTTTGTAAAAAAAGCACAATGAGGGCGAATATGTCAATGGGCGTATTTACACGAATACGATTGAGGGTTTTTGGGTATTCTGAAACGTGGTATTGTCGGCATATACCATTTTACCTCACGCAAGCATATTCAAAAATACGTGGATGAATTTGTATTTCGTTATAATACGCGCAACAATGGCGAACATCAAAGATTTAATCTATTTTTGCAGAATACGGGCATCGTTTAACTTATAATGAATTGATAAATGGGTAATAGAATAGAAAACGACAACTATTGAAATAGCGGGTTTGCCTGTTATTTTCTATAAAATGGCGAACGCTGATATATTTATTGACACCCAAAATGTGGATAATGTATTTGGTATTCCTTTAGACCCTAAAATACCGTTCGTTACTTTATACAATGCCTCAATAAAAAATGATGTATTGGCATATCCAATTGATATTATTGTGGATAATTTGAGCGAGGACAGATTGAGATATTTTGCTAAAACGGGAATTGTCAATTTGCTTGATAATTCTTTGTTGGATAAAAGAACATAGAGGAACAAAAAAACAACGGAATCAACAGCACCGGAACAACCGGAATTATCGGATTTCGACAAACTATTGAAAAGGGCATTGGATTACAACCTACAAAATCTAAATAAGAACAAGCGGAGTGCATAACTCCGCTTGTTCTTATATCTTCAGTGTAAATTTGTATATAGTTACCAATATTATTTAACATCAATTAAAATAACGAGCATTACTATATGTTAAACACAAAAAGCAATACGATAGTTTAGGATATAAAATTTCCATAAGGTATCAAGTGCAATTGTATATTTAATATGGCTGATATTTTTTTTGATTTTCAATACCTGAACGCCCTCTCCATAGCATCCTGCTCAGATTTGGGAATACCGTATTGTGTGGCGAGTTTCCTCCAGCCCGAAACGGCATGTTTGACCTCTGCGAGGATTGATTCTGCACGAGCGGGTTCCAGCCCGAAATACGGCGTGACACTCATGGCCAGGTCAAACTCCAAAGAATTGTCGTTTTTCCGAGATATTGAGCTTCAACCCCGTTCCGTACTCATCAGGGTTCATATCGTAAGCTGGTGACAGCCGCCACCCCTGCGGCGTAAGCACGAAACCGTGGTTCCGCAGATGATCGTCGCAGTTCGAAACCGCGATATTGAACACAATCCTACGCCAGAGCTGTTCCAGGTTCCGGTCCGTATCGTCGCAGTTGGCGATGATCCATTCGGCCAGTTCGAGGTAGCTGGCTCCTTCCGTACGACTCGCACCGTCCGTATAACCGAGCAACGTCATAGCCGAGGCAAAGTGTATCCGTCGGCCCCTATCGGTCGGTCGAAACGCTCGGTCATAAAACTGTGATGCCGACTGCCAAACCGCTGCGCCCGACATTCGGACATTTCGATACCGCACGAGCGGGCCATCTCGGCCGTGACCATCTCCCATGCCCCGGAATCTTTCGTATCTCCGGCACTCGGAAACTTGACGATCCATAAGCGTCCATTTTCATCCACTACGTTGGCTTTCGGCCTTGCCCCGCCCAACGACGAACCGGGTGCGACGAGCATATCGATCCATCGCGTATGCTCCGGTGTATCGGTATAATCTTCCCGCTCTATTTGCAGGCTGGCGTGTTCCAACTCCCGGATCGATGTCCAAGGCGGTGTGGTCAGTGAGCGATCGTTATCCATGAATTCCCCATCTTTCGAGAACTTGAAGCGCAGGGCCCCATGCGGTTTCTGTCGTACACGCCCATCAGGTAATCCGCCTCGGTAAGCGTTCGCGGTTTTCGGTCCTGCAACCGGGCGTTGATGGCTTCCGCCTACGCATAAGCGTACGCCCCAGCGGTCGGTGCGGAATCGAGAAACAATCCGAAATTGCTCTTATCCGAAGGTTGGTATTGCTTCCCCGCAAATGCCGACAGGTCGGGATCCAACGCACGGAAACGAGGATGGGCCAACCATGCGGGATCATTTTCATAAGAAAAGACCTCTTTACCCCGGATCGTTTCGCTGTGAAGCACGCCCATATAGACCGGCTCCGCATCCTCGGGCCAGTCCATATATACGTATATATCGCACTGCGTTATCACATTCATCGCTTTTTAGAGACTCTTTCCCCCGACCACGAGTTTGGCATCCTGAAGAGCACGCCCCAGTTCATCGTCTTTAGCTACGAGCAGCAAATCTTTTTTTCCAGCCCGAGGATAGCCAGCACCCGGAAATAGTATCCCATCGCAACTCCTTCCTCACCCCGCTCGATCTTGGTCAGGGTGTTACGGGAGATTCCGGCCCGTTCGGCCACCTGCTCCGAAGATAACTCCCGGCGCAGGCGTGCCAACTTTATATTTTCGCCCAGAGCCGTAAGCGTCTTCCGCTGGCTCGGCAACAATGCCGTTTCATACAATAACATTAACGATTCTGTGCAAAGATAAGTATTATTGCTCAAAATAATTCGCATTATACAGATTTATTTTACAGACTACTCCCGAATACCTTTTTTTCGTACGGGTTCCAGCAACAACGCAGGCCGACATAGCGATGTTCCGATGTTATCGTAAAGTAAGTATGAGATTACGATTCCATCAGATACTCATGAATAGGAATTATCCGAAAAACCTTTCCGTTTTTCTCAAACGCTCTGCCACGGCTACTATCGACCATTCCGTTAGCCCTAATGCGTTTATGACTTCTACTGGACCAGTATACTTCCAGTCGAAATTCTCATCAGTTACTTATACACAGACTTTAACTAGGCAAGCAACCTTGTTCTTTTTCATCAAAACAAAGTCACACCTTTTTTGATGTTATCAAAAGATTTAAGTTGTGACAGGGTTATATATGTATACATACATATATAACCCTGTCCAAAACTATAAAAGTTAAAAGTCGAAAAATGAATTTTATACCAAATCCCTCAGCCATTCTCTTTTATCGCTAAATAAAAAGTTTCTACCAGTCAAATACAACCAATTACGACAAGGAAACATAACCTTTGAAAAACAAGTTCTCTGAATTTGCGCTTCCACAACAAAATACGTATATTTGTGCCGTTAGCAGGTTCTTAAAAGACGATTCGGACAGCAATCCATAGCTCAGTATCCAAATCGTTACCTGACACGAGAAAGAATATAGCAAGTATCTGATTACAGGATATTTCGGAGAGTTAGGTTCATTTTCTCTCTCTCTCCGCTGAATTTGTTGTATGAAAGTAAACCTACGAGTCATTGATTCGTAGGTTTTTTTGTGCCAATAAGCTTGTCGCCGGGAACATCGGAGGAAGGGAAAGAACGCCGTTAAAACGACTGCCGGGCCGATGCGAAGTTTTCTTTCGGGAAAAGAGCCGGATTGGGACCGGCCAAAGCTATTTTAACAAAAAAAGACGGTCGGAGCTATGTGTAAAGGCTATTTTGTTGTATATTTGAAGCATACATGGGGAGTGCCCGGGAAAAGAAAGTCCCGTGCGGCCGGAAGGCAAACGGATGCGAAAAAACCGGAAAGCATCGAGATTTACAAAAGAAATAAATACGAAATCCAGAATACAATTCATTCATGTCGAAAACACCGATATCTTCCGCGGCTTTCGGAGACACGAAACCGCTTACATGATCCTCGACGGATTGCGCGGCGTGGCCGCCATTATGGTCGTATGGTTCCATCTGTTCGAAGCCTATGCGACCAGCCATCTGGATCAAAAGATCAACCACACGGCTATCTGGCCGTCGATTTTTTCTTTATACTTGTCGGGTTTCGTCATGGTTATGCTTACGACGACCGCTGGAAAACGATGACCGTGAAGGAGTTTCATCAAACGCAGGGTCATACGCCTTCACCCGATGGTCGTCATGGGGGCTGTGATTGGGGCGGTCATGTTTTATTTCCAGGGATGTCCGGTGTGGGACGTTACGAAGGTGACGGTCGCGGCCCTGTTGCTGGCCACGTTCGTCAATGCGCTGTTGATCCCGGCTACGCCCGGCACCGAAATTCGGGGCCTGGGGGAGATGTATCCGCTGAACGGGCCGAGCTGGTCGCTGTTTTTCGAATATATCGGCAATATTTTGTATGCTTTGATTATCCGTAAATTTTCTACGAAGGCCCTTGCGGTATTGGTCGTCGCGGCCGGATGCGGCCTGGCCGCTTTAGCATCTTCGGGCCTTACGGCGATATTTGCGCCGGGTTTTCGTTGACCGGGACGGAGTTTACGGGAGGATTTTTTCGTTTGCTGTACGCTTTCTCCGCCGGGTTGCTTCTGTCCCGCGTTTTCAAGCCGGCCCGTGTCAGGGGGGCCTTTGGAAGTGCAGCCTGCTCGTGATTATTCTGCTGGCCGTTCCGCGCCTGGGCGGAGCCGATCGCCTGTGGATGAACGGTTTGTACGATACGGTTTGTTTCGCCCTGTTTTTCCCGCTGATCGTTTACTGGGAGCCTCCGGCAAAATTACCGACCGATATACGAACCGGGTTTGTAAGTTCCTGGGAGATATATCCTATCCTTTGTATATGGTGCATTATCCGTTTATTTACCTTTATTACGGATGGGTCAAGAACGAAGAGCTTACGTTCGGCGAGTCGCTGCCCGGAGCCCTGGCCGTAGTCGTCGGAAGCATCCTGCTGGCATATATTTGTTTGAAATTGTACGATGAGCCTGTCCGTAGGTATTTGGCCAACCGTTTTTTGAAGTCGAAGAAACGGTAAACCGTCCGAATTTTATTCGACCGTATTTTCGACGGACGCCGGTTCCGCGATGCCTTTTGCCGGAGCCGGCGTAGGGACGTCGTTCCGAGAAGCAGCGCGCGCGCCGGCCGGCCGGTTGCGTATCGCTTTGCGGATGTTGTACCGGAACGCCAGGCAGGCCGAAATGAAATACACGATGCACTGAATCCACAGCGTCACGTATTCGCGTTCGATATCGGCCATACCCGCTCCCATGGAGTTCAGTTTGATGAACGCCAGAACGCCGGGGGAGGCCGGAATCACGAAATGGGCGGCCTGCCAGTACCACGGCATCAGTTCCAGCGGGTACGACATGCCGGACAGAAAGATCAGGCCGACCGAGAAGAAGGTAATCATCAGGATCGGACTCTCGGAGTCTGCAAAGAAAAAGCGATCCGGTCAGCCCGAAAAACAGGTCGCCAGCAAGAACGGGATCAGCAGCATGACGATATCGGCGGTTCCCGATATCGGAATGCTGTATATCTCCGGCAGCAGGCCGATTAAAAAGTAGGCGAATACGGCGTAGAGGGATGCAGTATGTAAAGGTCTTGCTCAGCACGACGCCGGCCATCCGGCGAAGCCGAGTCCGTGCCGCGAATAGTACAGGATGGAACCGGTGTAGCGCCTCCTTACCGAGATCATTCCGATGACCATCATCAGGGTCTGGAAGAGATGACGATCAGTACGGCCGGGATCAGGTAGCTGCCGTAACCTTCGGTCGGGTTGTAGAGCGGCGTTCCGACGATGTCGATCGACTGGTCTGCGACATCGCGTAGAGGGCTGCGGGCGGCACGAATACGACCATGTCGGGACGGTGCCTGGCGTCCAGCTCTTCCATCGCCTGCGGCCGCTTCTTCGACGGAGGCGAAGTTCAGGAATGCGCTGGTGTTGCCGTAGGCCAGGGAAAACGGCCTGTTCGCCGCGCCCTACCCTGCCTTCGAAGTCTTCCGGAATGAAGATGATTCCGACGACCCGGTTCGTCTCCATCATGATTTTCGCACCGGCATGTCCGGCGCGTAGCTGTATATTTCGACCTGCGGAGAGGCGTTCAGCAGGCGCGCGTACTCCCGGCTCAACGGGGTTCCCGAGCGGTCGACGACGGCGACCGGCGCGTTGCGGATCAGGTTGGCGCATACATGTAGTTGTAAAGCAGGCGTAAATAAATATCCTCCGATCATGACCAGCAGGATCGAATAGCTCGTCGCTATGGTTCTGAACTCCCTGGCCACATAGGTCGCGACGGTCGTCAGGCCCGCTTTGATTTTATTCGATGTTTTTCATATTTACGGCTCAATATGGCTCTCTTTTCAGGTGCGCAGCATCAGCAGCGCCGCCAGCATGAAGACGAACAGGCAGCTCGCGTTCTGCCATGTATAGGGAACCCGTAATCCCCGTACAGGATATTCTGGTTGATTTCGACGCAAAAATGCCTGACGGGAAACAGGAACGACAGGTAGTAGATGGGGGCGTACATGTACGGTACCGGGAACGTTACTCGGACAGGGTCGCGCCGAGCGATCCGACCATCGAGGCTATGCTGATGATGATGCTCAGCGCCGGGAAAAGCGAGAATATGAAGACGCCGAACGCCTGCGTCGCCACGATGAACAGGGCGGTCGCCAGATTGACGGGCAGAAAACCCGTGCCCAACGGGAGGCCCGCGATGCCGAACATGACGAAGTTGCCCAGTATGCCCATCGCGATAAAGATCGCCGTGTAGGGCAGCAGTTTGCCCGTGACGGCGGTGAAGATATTCGCATCCGCCGTTTCGAGCCAGTCGGCGGCCGTTTTGAATTTTATTTCGCTGCCCAGAACGTACATGGTCACCAGTAGGATGACGATCTGGAACAAAACGAAGAAAAAAGGGTTCGTCAGGTAGATCGAGTAGTCCAGCGACGGATTGAAAAGCGGATGGGCCTGCAGGTTGACGGGCAGGATAAAGCTTTCGATCCGGCGTTCCGACGCGCCCTGCCCGATTCCCGCCGCGGCGACCGGCGCGACGGATAGGTTCGCCAGTACCGTTTCGAAGGCGCTGTGGAGTTCGATCCCCACGCTCAGCAAGGCGAAATGGTAGTAATAGGGGCAGCGCGACGTTTCGACCTCCCAGCAGATCCGATTCGAAGTTGTGCGGGATCACTACGTAGGCGTATATCTCCTTTTTTGCACGGCGTCGCGCGCCGCCTTGGCGTCTGCGTAGCGGGCCGTTACGCGGGAAGTCGGAACTGTCGCGATGGTACGCGAAATTTGCCGCGAGGTGGCTGTCTGGTCGAGGTCGACGATACCGATCGGGATGTTTTCCATTTGTCCGCTGCCGAAGATCGTGGTCATAAACAAGATGCAGAACAGGGGCAGCGCGATGCAGACCCCGAAGTAAAGCCTTCGGGGATACCATCCGGTCCAGCTCGCGTCGGACGACCCGGTAAAATGCTCCCTGAGTGCGGTCCATCGTGCGGCTACTGTGCGTTGAGGTTTACCAGAACCGACATTCCGGGCCGGAGATCCGTCAGCGGCGCGGTCGGCCGGGCTTTGATCTCGAACGTCCTCATGTCGTAGCTGCCGACCTGTTTGGTCGATTTCCAGGTCGAATAGCTGCCCAGCGGGCTGATGTAGTATATCTCGAATTCGATCCCTTTCCGGGCCAGCGCGGGCACGTCTCCCTTGAATTTTCCTTTCATCCGGAAATGCGGCATCAGGTCTTCCCGTACGTTCAGCACCACGTGGGCGTCTTCGAGGACGACCAGCGACATGATGGGCGTGCCGGGGCCGACGAGTTCGCCCCGCTTGGGGTAGATCACGGCGATCTGGCCGGATTCGGGGCCGTGAGCCGGGCGTCCTGTAGCAGCGCGGCCACTTCCTGCACCGTGCTCCGGGCGGCGTCGACCATAGACTGGGAACTCTCCCGATCCTGCTTGCGGGCGCCGTCCAGAGCCATCTGGTATTGCTGGAAGGCGGCGCGTTCGCCGGCCAAGGCCGCTTTGTAGATCGCTTCCGTTTCGTCTTTCCGCTGGGAAGTGACCACGCTGTCCCGGTAGAGGGACGAAATGCGGTTGTAGGTGGTCGTCGCCAGTTCGAGGTCGGATTTACTTTTCATCCAGAGCTGGTAGGCCGATTCGACGATCTGCTTGCGGGTGCCTTCTTCGATTTTCTGATTTTCGTAGACCGCCGCGTTCTTGATCGCATCGACCTGGTCGTATTTCGCCACGATTTCCGGACTGTTGATTACCACCAGGGTATCCCTTTGAGGACGCCCTGTCCCTCTTCGACCAGGAACTTGTCGATGCGTCCGGGGAGTTTGCCGGAGATCCGGATCTCCGTAGCTTCCGCCTGCCCTTGCAGGATCTCGGGTTTGTTCTTCAGCGACAGAATGCCGACCGTGGATACGATCACGACGACGATTAAAACGACGACGAAGGCGATCGCTATGTATTTTTTACTCTTGTTCATCATGATATGGTTAATTGTTTATCGTTCCGTTTACAGCGTCGGTTCGCCGGTCCGTCAGGGACGTTTCGTCTTTTCCGTTCCGGCTGTACTGATCGAACGACTCCGGTATCCCGCAGACGGCCAACAGGTTGATGAGCCCCGTGTCGAACTGGTAGTAGGCCATCAGGATCGCGACCCTCACTTTCGACAGCAGCAGTTCCGCGTCGATGACTTCGGTGGGGGTGGCCATGCCTTCCTGGAAAGACTTGTGCCGGGCCCGACGATCTCCCGGCTCATCTCGACGGTAGTTTGCAGGGCGGTAACGTTGTCCAGCGCGGTTTGCGTCTGGTTGTAGAATTTATCGACCGCCAGTGTCAGGTCGTCGGCGGCTTTCTCTTTTCTCGACGGTCAGAATGCGGTGGTTGATCTTCGCCTGGCGGATTTGCTTTTCGCGACCCAGGCCGTCGAAAAGGTTCCAGGTAAACCCCACCCCGATCAGCGACCGGGGCACCAGGTTTTCCGGATGCCGGACGAATAGAGGGTCTGTTTTCCGAACAGTTCGATCGCGGGCATGTAGGCCGAGTTCGCTATTTTTATCTGGTTTTGCTGGATATCCTGCTGGATGCCCAGGCCCTGGACGATGTAGTTGTCCCGACCTACCAGGCTTTTGAAATAGTCGAGCGCAGGCAGGGATTCGTTGATGAACAGCGGCGAAACCGGCAGGATGTTTTCGTCCGTTTCGATCTGGACGAGCGTTTTGAACGCGTTCTGCGCTACGCTCAGATCCTTTACCGCCGTTTCCAGTTCGCGTTTGGCTTCATCCCTGTTTACCTGGAAAAGCAGGCGTTCGGTTTTGGTCAGCATACCGGTGGCCTCGAGCTTCAGGGCATTTTGGAAATGCTGTTCGAGGGGCGTCGTAGGTCTGCTGGCGGACTTCGACGATTTTTTGTCCCAGCCGCACGCCGAAATAAGTTTCGACCAGCAGTACTTGTTGATCGGCGCTTACTTGCTTCCGGTTCACCTCGGCTGCGCCGACCATGGATTTTCCCGATTCTGCCGGCGTAGATGCGCTTGCCGCCCGTAAAGATCGGGAAGCGCGACTGTCGCGTCGATCGTAGAGACGTTCCGGGGGCCAGCGGGACGCTGAACGAGTGGCTGCCGAGGTTGTTCAGCAGCGAAGTGATGATCTGTTCGCCGGGGTCGATCGAGTGGATGAAATCCTTGACCGGATCGGTGAACGCCGACAGCGATTCCTTGACTTCGATGTCGTTCGCCATGTGCACGTAGGCTCCGCTGGCCGAAATTCTCGGATACCAGAAAGAGTTCAGCCGCTGGCGTTCGCTTTTGGCCCAGTCCAGTCCCTGCTCGGCGATCCGGATGCTCTTGTTGTCCTGGTTCACCATTTCGACGGCCTGCTCGAAGCTGACCGGAAGACCCGGTTCCTGAGCGGATGCGCCGAAAAGGGGAAAAACGAGTAGGATGGCGTATAGTACAGGTTGTCTGATCATATATCGAGTTTTAACGGTTGCCGGATGCCGGGCCGTCTTGTAGTTTGTTTTATAGACGACGCCGTTTTTGATGATGACGCTGAAGTTGTTCCGGGATCTCCGAGCAGGTCGACGTTCTGTAGAGGATTTCCTTCGACCAGCAGCAGGTCGGCCAGCGCGCCCTCTTCGACGACGCCGAGTTTGCCCGGATACGGGTTTCGGGCTCGGACATCGCCAGCAGGCGGGCGTTGTCGGAAGTGACCATTTTCAGGATTTCGAAGTTGGAAAACCATTTTTGTAATTTTACGATCCCGTGATTCTGGGTTTTTCGTATGGGCCGGATTGAACAGCAGATCCGTTCCCCAGGCCAGTTTCACATTGTACTTTTTGGCGAGTTCGTATGCGCGGGTCCGTCCCGTTGCAGATCTGCAGGTGTTTGGCTTGTTGAACGGGCGAAGGATACGTATTGTCTTCGACGGTGAAGGCCTGCATACTGAGCCAAGCGCCGCTGTCGGCCAGCAGTTTCATCGTAGGTTCGTCGATCAGGTGGCCGTGCTCGATGCTTCTGACCCCGGCTTTGATGGCCCTCGCTATGCCCCGGGGATTGTAAACGTGCACCATTACGTACGTGCCCCAGTCTTCGGCCGCCCTCACCGCCGCGCGGATCTCCTCTTCGAAAAATTCGGTTACGTCCAGCGGATCGTAGAGCGATGCCGCGCCGCCGCCGGTCATCAGTTTGATCTGAGAGGCTCCTTGCCTCAGGTTTTCGCGCGTCGCCGCCGTGACGGCATCGGGACCGTCGACAATGCGCGAGGCCCCGATCTCCTCGACGTGGGCCATTTCGCAGCCGCAGCCCGTATGACCGTGTTCGTAGATCATCCGGAAGTCGCCGTGTCCCGACGTCTGGGAGATCATGGCGCCGCTGGGATAGATTCTCGGGCCCTGCAGGACGCCGGTGTCGATGGCCCGTTTGAGTCCGAAAACGGGGCCTCCCGCATCCCGGATGGTCGTGAAACCCCGTAGCAGGGTCGCCCCGGCCTCCTGTCCTGCCGTCAGGTGCGAAAAGGAGACGTCTTCGGTCAGCAGTCCCATCATCGTGTTGCAGCACAGGTAGGCGTGCCAGTGCGCGTCGATCAGCCCGGGCATCAGAAACCGTCCTTTTCCGTCCAGCACGATGGTGTCGCCGCCCGGGTCGACCGGGACGGACTCCTGCGTTATTTTTCGATCAGGCCGTTCTTGACCAGAACATTTCCTCGGACGGTGGCCTCGTTCGTTCCGTCGAAGATCTCGACGTTGTTTATCAGGATGCTCGAATTCATGGTTTTTATGTTTAAGCGTTTGTTGTTTTCCGGTTGGTTTACGACAGGCTGAGGTGGAATATTTTTCTCGACGCCTTCCGCGATGATCTGGATGCCGACGCAGAACGTGAAGAATGCGACCATTTTATTGATTATCATCGTGCCCGTGACCCCTACTTTCTTCGTGATTTTCTGTCCCTGCGACAGGATGACGTACAGGATCAGACACATCAGGAAGATGACGAACGCGATGACCGCATAGTTTATGATGATCTTTCCCAGGCCGTCCTTGATATTGACCGACGCCATCAGGGTGAAAATGACGGATATGCTGCCGGGTCCCGATGCTGATCGGAAAGGTGATCGGGTAAAATACCCGGGATTCCAGGTTGCGTACGCTGATCGGGTCGACGGGCTTTGTCCGGCGCGCTGCCTGTCGAAGCATCCGAATCGCCGAGCCATTGCAGGGGCCGTTTTACAGATCAAAAGACCTCCTCCCAGTTGAACGATAGGCAGCGACAGTCCGAACAGGGACAGTACGAAGTGCCCGATCGCCAGGCTGCCGATCCCGATCAGCAGGTAGTTGACGGCAATCCTCCGGACGATGGATCTTCTCTCCGAACGTCCAGTCCCGACAAGAACCCGTTGATGATGAATCCGGTGCCCACGGATTCGCCACCGAAACAACGCCATGAACGAGGAGATGAACATGAAGACGAAGCTTTCTTTTAACATCTTGATATGCCGTGTTTTATTGTGTTTGACGATCGTGTCCGCCCGGTTGGCTGCAAAGTTTTTCCGGGCGTCGGCCATTTTTACATTCCTGATGCCGGCAGGCGGTTCCGGGCCGCGTTCGGAACGGCGCGGCCGGAGCGCCTGCTATTTCGTTTGTTATCCGTTATCAATAACTATTCCAAAATCCGGTCGATACGGCGGTCGGTTGTCCGGTCGTCCGTGTTTCCCGGCTGTCGCTGAGCGCCGATCTGTCGCGGCAGTTTTTTCGCTCAGGCAATACTCCGGCGATACGGTTTACCACCGCGTTAACAATTTCGTTTTTGCAACCGAGGAGGAGATCGGAACCGGCAGCATCGATGTGGAGCAGGAGCGCGAGGTTGCCGGAATCGGCATTATGCTGCGTCCGAAGGATAATGTTCCGTTTGCCGCCGCTATCGATACGATGAGCGCGCTGATGGGTTCCATCGCCGAAAGCCTCGACCTGTATACCGTCGAACCTTCCAATTCGACGAAGACGGTGCTGATTCCGCTGCGCTTTGCGCCGGACCGCATGAGCGCTTATAATTCCGTAGAGGTGTTTCCGTCTGGCGATGCGCCTTAAATCGTGATCCGCATGATTCTCGACAACGGGGGAGGAAAAAGACTTTATACGTCGCGACTGTCCGGGCCGCTGACTGCCGGCAATATGTTGACGCTGCACGTGAATATCGGCGGGATCCTGTCGCCGCCCTTCCGCGGCAACGGATTCGAAGTCGACAAATGGCACGAAAGCGGCGAAACGATCGCTATGGGGCCGATCTAACGGGCTGTCGCCCGGCGGCGCGAAACGGGCCGACCGGATTTATGCGGAATCGTGCTTTTTTGTCAGAGTGGAAAATCGAACGACCGTCCCGGTAAAAGGGACGGTCGCTTTATGATTTCGGTCAGAACGGGAACAGCAGCGGGAGTATTAGGATCATTATGATCCCCATAATGACCTGCAACGGTAGGCCGACTTTGATGTAATCTTTGAACGCATATTGTCCGGCCTGCATGACCAGCGCATTGGGCGGCGTAGAGAACGGCGAGGCGAAACACATGCTCGCTCCCACCGCGACCGCGAACAGGAACGGATAGGGGCTCGCCCCGATCTCTACGGCGGCGTGGAGAGCGACCGGCGCGAGCAGCACGGCCGTGGCCGTGTTGCTGATGAACATCGTCATCAACGAGGTGGTGAAATAGACGCCTGCGAGCAGAACGACCGGTCCGTAGCTGCCCAGTCCTTGGGCGAGCTGTCGCGAGAGCAGCCCGACGCTCCCGTTTTTCCAGCGCGACGGACATCGGCAGCATCGCCGCGATCAGTACGATGCTTTCCCCAGTTGATCGTTTTGTAAGCGGCTTCCACGTTGCGCAGGCAGCCGGTCAGCACCATCAGCACGGCGGCGATCATCACGGCCGTGACCGGGGGCGATCGGGATGAAGTCGAACATCATGCAGGCGATCATCAGCACCATGATCGCCGCGGCTAGCGGCGCTTTGTAATCCAGCGTTACCCGGGACGCTTCGGCCAGCGGCTGCCCCAGGACGACCCATTCCGACGGTTCGCCGTCCAGACGCGAAATGTCGTGCCACGCGCCCTGTACGAGCAGGATATCCCCGGAGTGCATTTTCGTGTCTTTCAGGCCGGAGAGCAGGTATTCGTTCTGCGGCGGATGCCCAGTACGTTGACGTCGTACTGTTCGCGCAATCCGATTCGCCGACCGGCGTATTGACCAGCCGGGAGGTCGGCGGCAGCAGGATCTCGGCGATCCCGATGTCGTAGAAATCGAGCGTGCCTGGTTTGCCTTCGGTGCGTTGTTCGGTCGTATGGGTGTCCATCGTTCGAGCCGGCAGTCGGCGGCGAATCGTTGCACGTTTTCAAAAAAGCCCCATCAAGTAGAGGATATCCCCGTCGCGGAGCGTCGTATCGGGGTCGGCCAACTGCTGGCTGACCGATTTCAGGAAATGCGATTGGGGCGATTGATTCGGCGGATTTCGACCAGGTTGAGGTCGTATTGCTGTTGGATGCCCAGTTCCCGCACCGTTTGTCCTCCGGCCGGAGAGCCGGCGGATACCCTGACCCGGAACAGGCTGTCGGCGAGTTGGTATTCGCACCAGTTCGCCGAGCGATTTTCCGGTCTGCCGTTGCTGTTTTTTCTCTTTTTTCGGACCGAGGAACCATCGGCTCAGCGGGATCAGCACGATGATTCCGGTCAGGATACATACCAGGCCGACCGGAGTGAACGAAAAGAAGGTCAGCGGCTGGTAGCCCGCGTCGGTCAGTACGTTCTGGATAACGAGGTTCGGGGCGGTCCCGATCAGCGTCAGCATACCGCCCATGCTGCTTGCGAATGCCAGCGGCATCAGTACGCGGCTGACGTTCATGTTCGCATTGGCTGCGAGACTCACCACGATCGGGAGCATCAGCGCGACGGTTCCCGTATTGCTTATAAAGGCGCCGATGGCCGCAGTGACCAGCATGACAAGGATGAACAGTTTCAGTTCGCTGTTGCCGGCCAATCCCAGATGCGGCTGCTGACCATTTTGGCCAGTCCGGTCTGGAAAATCGCGCCGCCTACGACGAACAGCCCGATCATCATGATGACGATCGGTTGGCGAATCCGGCCAGCGCCTCTTCGGGGGTCAGTATTTGGAAAACGAGCAGGCCCAGCAGCGCGCACAGCGCCACCAGGTCGGAACGTACCCGGCCGTTCATAAAAAAAGACGGCCGACAGTACCAGGATTGCGAGCGTGATATACATAATTTCAGTTGTTTCATGCAGGATGACTCCCGACGTGAAGGAACGGAATCCACCGTTCAACTACCATGCCGCTGCCGTTTTACCGCAGGATGGAATTGCTTGTCATTTTGCCGTTTTCGGAATTTCCAACGGCAGGGGGTTTGTTCGAGGATGCGCTCTCCGTCCGGCGCCAGTGGCGTATTGTCTTTATGTGCGACGTGGACGGTCAGCGTATATTTGCCCGGTTTGACGCCGTCGAGCGGAATATCCACCAGGGCGGTTTCCCCGGCCGGGATGTCGGCTTTGCAGACGCCTTCCTTGACGATTCGTTTCGTGCCGGCGACGATCGTATAGCCGACCCGGAAGTTTTTCAGGTCGGCGATCGTACAGCCGTTGCGGATCTCCACTTTGCCCGGAGCCGTTCCGGCCGCGATCGCGGTCGCGCCCAGCGGCGACTGTTTTTCGTTGAAAGACTCGGGCGAAGCGAAAAAGACCGTGTAACGGTCGTCCGACGCGTTGCGTCCGCCGGGTTTGCCGACCACCAGGTCGCTGTTCCACCTCCGCGCCGGCTCCTTCGTAAATCACCGGGCGTTTCTTTTCGACCGCTTTCAGCCGGCGGTAGGCTTCGTACATGTTGTAGCCGCGCCTCCCTGTTCGCCGAGCGAGAACAGCAGCACCGACGGATGGTTCTGCGATGTGTAGTACATATTCATTACGCGGTCGGCATAGGCGTTTTCCCACAGCGGATCGTTGGCCGGCGTGCCGCCCGTTTCGAGCGAGCTGCCGCTCAGACGGGCGCGTCGATGTTCGCCCGGTTGCAGATATACAGGCCGTAGCTGTCGGCCAGTTCGTAAAACCGGTCGTTTTGCGGGTAATTTTTTGACCCGGACGCAGTTGATGCCCCTCTTTTTTGAATGCGGCGAAGTCCCTGCGCCAGGCATTCGCATCGGGGACAATCGTAATCGACGGCGCGGAGCTCGACCGGACGTCCGTTGATCTTCAGCCCTTTTTCGTCGAACGAAACGTCGCGGAATCCGAGTTTTACCTTCGTATATTCGGTAAAGCGGCCTTCGTGCTGCAATTTCAGTGCGACGGTATAGAGCTTCGGACTTTCGTGGCTCCACGACTGGATGTCCGGTAGGTTGGCGAAAAAGCGGACGGTGTCTTCGGCCCGCAGGTGGAAACGGGCGTCCCGCTTGCCGTGCGCGATCACCGTGCTGCTGTCGTCCGGCGCGATCAGTTCGTAATAAACGATCCCCTCTTTGGGATTCAGCAGGTGCGATTTTACGATCGCCCCGAAACTGAACAGTCCGTTGCCGTCCGTTGCGAAACGGGTGTCGGCCACGAAGTCGCGGATGCGGACTTTGGGCTGCGCGATGACCGAGACGTCGCCTTCGATGCAGGTGCCCGGCGTTTTGATCTGATTCTCAAAAGCGTTGTCGAAACCGGATGGGCGTGAGGCGATCACGGCCAGCGTGTTTTTCCCGTCCGCGACGTAAGGCGTAATATCGAAATAGGCCGGCGTTTTCGAATCCGCGTGATAACCGGCCAGATGCCCGTTCGCATAGACGTAATAAGCGCGGCTGACGGCGTCGAGCCGGACGAATATTTCACGGTCGATCCATTTGAAAGGCATCGTGAACTCGGTACGGTAGACGGCCGCCCATGCTCCGTTGCCCTCTTTTTCGGGAATCGTGACGCTTTCCCATGCCGAAACGTCCGCCGCCGGCGCGGTGAGCGTCGTGTCTATTTCCGTTTCCGAACGATAGGTTTTACCTGCCATTTTCCGTTCAGCCGCTGAATGTAGAGAGATTCCTTATCGTTTTCGGTCAGCGCCAGTTCGCGGCTGTTGTAACTGCCGATTTGAATGCCCGGCATTTCGCTGCGGGAAGAGGTGCGGGTCGGGCTCCTGCAGTTCGGTTTGCGCCTGCAGTCCGCCGGCGCGAAGCAGGCACAGCAGCGAGAAGGAGATAATGAGGCTGTATTTCATAATATTTCCGGATAAAATCAAGATCGCGATGCAGCCACCCCGACATGCAAATATATCAAAAATAGCCGCCGGGTAAAAATGATCGGCGGCTATTTTTAAAACGAGCGTTTTCCGGCTATTTCGGCTGGATCGTTTCCGCAGCGGCGATGACGCTCAGGTTGCGGATTGATCGGGTGCTGGCCACTTCCGGGATCAGGTGTACGCACGACTGGTTCAGTCCCATCAGGATCGGACGTTGATTTCGGCGCCGCCGAGGATCTCCATCATCTTGTACGAAATGTTCGCGGACGACAGGTTCGGGAAGATCAACACGTTGATCTCGCGGTCGCCCAGCTTGTTGAACGGGTAGATTTCGTTGCGGGCTTTCTTGTTCAACGCGATGTCGGCTTTCATCTCGCCGTCGACCAGCAATTCCGGATACTGGAAGTGCAGGATTTCCACGGCTTTCGAGATTTTGGCCGCGAGCGGTTCGGTGTCGGTGCCGAAATTCGAGTGCGACAGCATTGCCATCACCGGTTCGATACCAAAATTGCGGACGGTCTGGGGCAGCCATCAGTACGATGTTGACCAGGTCTTCGACGGTCGGACTCGGGTTGACGGCCGTGTCGGCGAAGAACATCGGGTCCGCGCTTGGTCGTAACGATCTCCATCGCCGCGAGCGTCGTGTTGCTGTTCGTCGTAAAGATCTGGCGTACCGGGTTCAGCGCTTCGGTGTAGCGGTGCGTATAGCCGAGGATCGACGTATCGGCGTCGCCCGAAGCGACCATCATCAGCGTGAACCAGTCGCGGCGCATCATGTATTCGATCGCCTCGTGCATCCGGACGCCCTTTGCGGCTTACCTTGTTATACAGCAGCGCTGCGTAGCGGCTGCGGCGCGCTTCTTCGCGGTCGCTGCGGAAGTCGACGATGCATTTCGGGTCGAGCGTCAGGTGGTTGTCCTTCAGCAGCGTATTGATCTTCGCACGGTCGCCGACCAGCAGCGGGATAGCGAGGTTTTCGTTGGCCAGGTGAACGGCGGCCTTGATCGGTCAGGCGGTCGCCTTCGCTGAAGACGATCCGGCGCGGCGCGGCGGTGCCCTTACTTTCGAGCGGATGGCGCGCATCAGTTTGTCGTCGCGCCCCATACGGCTGTCCAGTTCGGTAGCGTACGCTTTCCAGTCGGTGATCGTTTTGCGCGCGACGCCCGATTCGATAGCCGCTTTGGCCACGGCGACCGAGATGGTGGAGATCAGCCGCGGGTCGAGGGCCTTGGGGATCAGGTATTCGCGTCCGAACGAAATATTGTTGTCGTTTGTAGGCGGCCGCTACGATGTCGGGCACCGGCTCCTTTGGTCAATGCGGCCATGCCGCACGGCGGCGATCTTCATCTCCTCGTTGATCTTGGTGGCGCGCACGTCGAGGCGCTCCGCGGAAAATGTACGGGAATCCGAGTACGTTATTGACCTGGTTCGATAGTCCGAGCGTCCGGTTGCGAAGATGATGTCTTCGCGGGCGGCCATCGCGTTGTCATATGAGATTTCCGGATTCGGATTGGCCAGCGCGAATACGATCGGGTTGTCGGCCATGCTGCGTACCATTTCTTGCGTCAGCACGTCGGCTACCGATAAGCCGAGGAATACGTCGGCTCCGACAAGGGCTTCTTCGAGCGTATCGACCTCGCGCGTAGTGGCGAATTTGGCTTTCGCCGCGTTCAGGTTCTGGCGGCGTACCGAAATGACCCCTTTGCTGTCGCACATGATCACATTCTCGGGCTTTACGCCCAGCGCGATGTAGAGTTTCGCGCAGGATACGGCGGCCGCGCCGGCCCCGTTGACCACTACCTGTACTTTTTTTCGATCTTCTTGCCTGCGATTTCGAGCGCGTTGAGCAGCGCCGCCGACGAAATGATCGCGGTGCCGTGCTGGTCGTCGTGCATCACCGGGATCGACAGCTCCTCTTTCAGGCGTTCTTCGATCTCGAAACATTCGGGCGCCTTGATGTCTTCCAGGTTGATCCCGCCGAACGTGACCGAAATGTTTTTGACGGTTTCGATGAACTGGTCGGTGTCTTTCGTATCGACTTCGATGTCGAATACGTCGATATCCGCAAAGGTTTTAAAGAGCAGCCCTTTGCCTTCCATGACCGGTTTGCCGGCCATCGCCCCGATATCGCCCAGCCCGAGCACGGCGGTGCCGTTCGAGATTACCGCTACCAAGTTGCCTTTCGCTGTATATTTGTACGCGTCGTCCGGATTGTCCTCGATCGCCAGGCAGGCTCCGCCACTCCCGGGGAGTAGGCCAGCGACAAGTCTTTCTGTGTGCTGTAAGGTTTCGTTGGGATTACCTCGATCTTCCCCGGACGCCCCTCCTCCGAGTGGTAGAGAAGCGCCTCTTCCTTTTTACTTTTAGCATTGTTTCCCATATCGCAAGTGTTTATTCAGATGATTTCGGTGCTCTGAAAAATCTTTTGTTTATATTTGTAAGCCGGAAAATATGAGCCGGACGACTTTTTTTCGAAAAAATCGAGTACAAGGTACGAATTTTTATCGATAGATGGAGCGACTTTTTTTCAACTTAATTTTCCTCGTTACGTTTTCAGGCTCCGGATGGATGCCGCGCCGCCGCAGATATGGGACGGCGTCCGCAAACGGTGGCTCGTGCTGACTCCCGAGGAGTGGGTGCGGCAGCACTTGATTCGTTTTTTGGTGGAGGAGAAGGGGCGTTTGCGGCGTGCGTATCTCAGGAACGTCCGGTGGAACTCGCGGGTACGCGGCAACGGGGCCGATGTGACGGTGACCGGTCGGGACGGCCGGATCTGTCTGGTCGCGGAATGCAAGCTCCGCACGTCCCGCTCGACGAGCGGGTGCTCGCCCAGGCGGTACGTTACAACAGCGTGCTGGAGGCTCCTTTCATATTGGTTACGAACGGGCTGCGGCATGTTTGCTGCCGGCGCGATGCGGAATCGGGGCGCTACTGCCCTACTGCCGAATTCCCCGACTTGTCACCATTTTTTCGTTTAGCAGTTGTAGCATGTACTGTCCTTGCCAGTCCGACGTGGTTTTCGTCCACTCTTTTTTAAGTCCGATCACCGAAAATCCCTTGCTTTTGAATAGCGCGAGGCTTTGGATGTTCTGCGACGGAATGTCGCAGTACAGTTGGTTGAGGTTCAGCACTTGAAAGCCGTATCGGATCACGATCGACACCGCATGAGAGGCGTAACCCTGCCTCTGGTCGCGCTGGTCGTAGATCAGAATGCCGACCCCCGCCCGGCAGTTGTACGGGTCGAGGTCGAACAGGTCGATGGCGCCGACGGGTTTCCCGTCGGCTTTCGATTCGATGATCAGCCGCAACTGGCGGGTTTCGTAGATATCGCGTTGCTGGTTTTCGATAAACTGTCGCAGCATGTGTTTCGAAAACGGGGCGACCGTGTTGCTCACTTTCCAGATTTCGGTGTCGTTCTCCCATTTGTACAGGATGTTGACATCTTCCGGCTCGAGCGCCCGCAGGCGGATCAGTTCGCTCTCCATCGGATTGGTCATGGCACGCCGCGTTTACAGTGAAATCACCTTTTGTTGCGGATCAGCATTGCCGCGCCGAGCGAACCGATATTGTCGTCGAGGTTGGTCGTGCGGAACAGCGTGTCGTTGTAAACCAGCCGCAGCGAATATTTGTTGACGGCCGATTTCAGCGGCAGCATCAGGTAGTCGCCGGCGTTGGCCAGGTTGCCTCCGATGATCACCTGTTCCGGGGCTTGAAAATATTGATCAGAAAAGCGATGCTTTTGCCGATTTTTCGCCGGCTTCCTCGATCAGTTCGATTGACAGCGTGTCGTCGTTTTGGCTGCCTGAATGATGTCGTTGATGTGGATCTTATGTTGTTTCTGGTATTTATCCATCAGATCGTGGTGCGTCCGTTCTTGATCTGCTGGATCATCTTGTTTTCGATGGCGATTCCGGAAACTTCCGTCTCCAAACACCCTTTTTTACCGCAGTCGCAGATGATCTCGTTATCGAAATAGGGCGTATGGCCGAATTCGCCGGCAAAGCCCGATTTCCCGTAGTACAGGTTGCCGTCGATGATGACCCGATGGCGACGCCACGGGCGAGGTTCAGGTAAACGATGTTCTTTTCGGAACCCGTGCATCCTTTCGTATATTCGCCGTAGCAGCGGGCGCGGGTGTCGTTTTCGATCAGCACCCGGTGTCCGGAGCCGTTTTTCCATGATCTCGCTCAGCGACTCTTCGCGCGAGGTGAAATATTTGTAGCTGCGTCCGGTTTTCGATTCACGCGCCCGGCAATGCAGATTCCGATGCCGAGCAACTTCGAACGGTCTATTTTGCTGTCGTTTATGAACCGGTCGATCGAAGATCCGATTTTGTCGAGGCATTCTTCCGTGTCGTCGAGGATAAAATCTTGCTCGTGTTCCAGTTGGATGATGTTGTTGTGCAGGTCGGTAATCACCATGACGATCTGATCGCGACTCACTTCGATGCCGGCGAAATAGATGGCCGAATGAGTCAGACCGAAAATGTTCTGGCCGGCGTCCGCCGCTGGTTTCGATCTTGCCGCGGTCGGCGATGATGTTTTCGGAAAGGAGTTCCTCGACCAGTTTGGTGACTGTCGGGATGCTGACATGCAGCCCCTGGCCAGATCCGCCAGCGTACATTCTCCTTCGATCGCCATGCGGGCGATGATATTGCGTTTGAGAATGTTGTTTTTTTGAACGATTCTTTGGCCTTGCCGTTTTCCGGCTGATTGAAAATTCCTGTAATGAACTCATGGGGTTAAATTCTGTTATGGTTTGATGTTAGGTTTTTCTTTGTCGGGATTCCGAAAGTTCCGGTCCGCCGGCCTCGAAGTCCGCTGATAGCCACTCATTCTTATCTAATTGGGAAACGGCGGTTTCCTAAATTTAGAATGGTGGCGTTGGTTTTCTTTGAGTGCAAAATAACGCAAAATTTTTCATATATCCGACCGAATTAGCCGAAATATTAAAATCTTACGCCCTCTTATTTTCATAAAAACCGCACTAGTAAAACGTGCGGTTCGGGAAAATCGTATGAGTATCAGCCGTTTTTTCGGTCGACATTACAATGTTTGCTTCGATTCGCAAACGGCGGCGCGGGTCCACTTTCTTGATCAGGCCCTGCAATACGCTGCCGGGGCCGAGTTCGGTGAACTGCGTGGCTCCGTCGGCGATCATGTTTTGCACGATCTGTGTCCAGCGCACCGGAGAGGTCAGTTGGGCGATCAGGTTGGCTTGGATTTTTAGCCGGATCGGTGTACGGTTTGGCGTCGACGTTCTGGTAGATCGGGCAGACCGGTTCGGCGAATGGAGCGGCTTTGATGGCGGCTTCGAGCTCTACGCGGGCCGGTTCCATCAGCGGCGAGTGGAACGCTCCGCCGACGTTCAGCTTCAGCGCGTTTGGCGCCCGCCCGGTCAGTTTGGCGCAGGCGGCGTCGATCGCTTCGTTGCTGCCCGATATTACCAACTGTCCCGGACAGTTGTAGTTGGCCGGAACGACTACGCCGTCGATCGCGCTGCATATCTCTTCGACCGTGGCGTCGGGCAGGCCGATGATGGCGGCCATCGTCGACGGATTCTGTTCGCAGGCTTTCTGCATCGCCATCGCACGTTTCGAAACCAGGCTCAGGCCGTCTTCGAAACTCAGGGCTCCGGCGGCTACCAGCGCGCTGAATTCGCCCAGCGAGTGTCCGGCCGTCATTTCGGGTTTGAAGTCCGCGCCGAGCGATTTGGCCAGGATGACCGAGTGCAGGAAGATCGCCGGCTGGGTACTTTCGTCTGCTTGAGCTGTTCGTCGGTTCCGGCGAACATGATATCGGTGATCGGGGAAGCCGAGAATTTCGTTGGCTTTTTCGAACAGTTCTTTGCAAGGGGGAACGTTGTCGTACAGGTCTTTGCCCATTCCGACGAATTGGGCGCCTTGACCCGGGAATACGTATGCGTGCATATTTTTTCGTTTAGTTGGTTAACAGAGAACAAAGATAAGTAATTTTGCCGAAACCCGGCAACTGTTCTCGACGGGGGCGTATTTCGCAACGAAATGCTCCGGTTTTTGCTACCTTTGCGGAAAATCAAATCGTTCGGACTGATTATGAAAACGAAAATAGCCATCGTAGGGACGGGCGGCGTCGGCGGATTTCTCGGCGGTCTGCTCGCCCGCCGTTACCGGGACGACCCGGAAGTGGACATCTATTTTATTTCGCGCGGACAAGCCCTCGAAAATATCCGAAGCAGGGGATTGATCGTCGAGTCACAGCAGGGAAATTTTACGGCCCGCCGAAAGCGGCGACCGATTCGGCCGCCGAGATTGGCGAAATGGATTACATCCTGCTGTGCACGAAGGCCTATGATATCGAAGGGGCCGTCGGGCAGATCCGCCCGGCCATCGGGCCGCGGACGGTGATCCTGCCGTTTCTGAACGGCGTGGATAGCGCCGAGAAGATCAAACGAATGCTGCCCGGACATGCCGTGTGGGACGGGTGCGTGTATGTGGTTGCGTTTATCGTCGAGCCGGGCCGTATCGCCGAACATACCAACGGTTACCGTTACCTGTTCGGTTCCGCGCAGGGCCGGACGAACGACTCGGAAGAACTGGAGCGGATTTTTTACCGGCGCGGAAGTCCGCGCCAGTTGGTTCGGATATTACCCGGCGAGTCTGGGACAAGTTTGCGTTCATCTCGACCGTGGCCACGGCGACTTCCTATACCGACGAGCCTTACGGCGGCGTGCTTGGCAACCCGGACTACCGGGCGCAGTTCACGGCGCTGCTCGATGAATTTCAGGCGGTGGCGAAGGCCAAAGGAATCGTCCTGTCCGACGGGATCGCCGCCCAGGTGGTCGATCAGATGGAACGGATTCCGACCGATACGACGACCTCGATGCAGCGCGATTTCCGGGCGCACCGCAGCACCGAACTGGAGTCGTTGACCGGCTACATCGTGCGCGAAGGGAAACGGCTCGACGTTCCGACGCCGACTTACGACCGGATGTATGCCGGATTGCTGCAACGTTAACGTATTTTGATCGTGATCCGCATACCTCTCCGGCCGCCCGGTTGCGATTTCAAGTTTTTTGTCGGGCGGTTTTTGTTGCCATTGGCCGGTAAAATGCGTAGTTTTGTGAAAATATAGACTGTTTCGGAATGAATCTGTTCAAGTTTTTTGTCCGGTGCTGTTGGGAGCGTTGGTTTCCTGCGCCGGACGATCCGATTGGCGGAAAGATGCGTCGAATCTGATCGGAGAAGGTCGGTTTTCGCAGCTGGACTCGTTGCTGGAAGAGGCGGAACCCGGCGCGTCGGAACAGGAGCTGCGCGCGATCGACTCGCTGCGGGAGGTCATGCGGCGTTTGCGTATCGAATTTTGTTATAACGAAGAACAGATTCTCTCCCGGATCCGGCAGCGGGTGTCCGATACGGTATCTCCGGAGCAGATCCGTCGATGGGAAAAGTCCGGGAAGTTGGAGATGCGGCGGATCGACAGCCGGAAGCGTTACTTCAGCCGTTCGGTAGGCAACCTGATTCTGCTGGCCCCGGAACTGGAAGGATTGCGGCGGATCGACTCGTCGGAGATCGGTTTTCGGGAAAGGCACGCCGCGCGGGTGATTGCAGCGACCGATTCGCTGGGAATGTACGAATCCGGTGACGATGACGATTCGCTATACGCTTGTCGTGGAACCGGATGCCGTGCCGGAGGGCGATACGATCCGTTGCTGGCTGCCTATCCGCAGGAAGGTTTGCCGCGCCAGACCGGTGTCGAACTGATTTCGGCATGGCCTGAGCGGTATGTCGTGGCTCGAAGGGAACTCCGCAGCGTAGCATTTGTTTCGAACAGCCGGCCCGTCGCGACAGCGCGACCGTTTTCAGGCTCGCGTTCCGGGTGACGACGCGTGCGCAGTATTTCGATCCGGAGGAGCGGTCGAAGCGGGTCGAACCGTACGATACCCTTTCGGAAGTTTATCGCAAATATACGGCCCAGCGTCCGCCGCACCTCGTTTTCAGCGAACGGATCGAACGGAAGGCCCGCGAGTTGGCCGGCGGCGAGACCGATCCGGTGCGGATCGTTTCGCGGATTTACGATTGGATCGACGACATTCCGTGGGCAGGGGGGCGATCCAGTACGGCGTGATCCCGAATATTCCCAGTACGTGCTCGATGCCGGACACGGCGACTGCGGACAGGTGAGCCTGCTTCTGATCGCGATGTTGCGCAGCGTCAGGATTCCGGCGCGGTGGGAAAGCGGTTGGATGCTGCATCCGGGACATGTCGGTCTGCGACTGGGGATCGGTTTATTACGAAGGCGTCGGGTGGGTGCCCCTCGATATATCGTTCGGCAAACTGGCTGCGAGCGCCGATCCGGCCGTCCGCGATTTCTATAAAACGGGCATGGACAGCTACCGGCTGGTCGTGAACAGCGATTACGGGTATCCGTTCGATCCTCCGAAACGGCATATGCGTAGCGAGCCGGTGGATTTTTCAACGCGGCGAAGCGGAAACTTCGGAGCGCAATCTCTATTTCGACGAGTGGGATTATCACATGGACGTTACATACGAATAGAATGAAGAGGATAACGAAAAAGGTTTTATGGACGGCGGCGCTGACACTGGCCGTTTGGGGCGCAGCGCAATCCGCCGGCGATCTGGTGGAACAGGTGCGCGCGCGGTACGCTCCCGGACAAACGGGTGGCGGTCTTCGAGATCGAGGCCGAACAGGTCAACGATACGCTGTATATATTAAAGGGCAAGTGCGACGATCCGGAAGCCGTTCGTGCGCTCCGCGAGCGGTTGAGGCGGGGCGGGGTCGCCTTTGAGGATTATACGACGCTGCTGCCGTCCCGTGCGCTCGGCGACCGGACGCAGGCGCTCGTCACGCTGTCGTCGGTCAACCTGCGCACCGCTCCGGCTCATGCCGCCGAGTTTGCGACCCAGGCGATCCTCGGAACGCCGTTGCGGGTGCTCGACGTGCAGGGCGGCTGGTATCGGGTGCAGACTCCGGACGGTTATATTTCGTGGGTGGACGACGATGCGATCGCACTGAAAACACCCGGTGAGATGGAGTCCTGGCGGATGTCACAGCGGTTTATCTACACCGGATACATCGGATTCGTCTACGCTGGGCCGGACGAGGAGGGTTCCCGGGTTTCCGATCTCGTGCTCGGAACGGTGCTGGAGGTCGATCCGGCGGGTAAGACGAACCGGAAGTTCATTGCCGTCCGGCTGCCGGACGGACGCTCCGGTTATGTGAAACGCAGCGAAACGCAGGATTTTACCGAATGGGCGGCCGGGAGTTGCGGCCGGACGGCCTGGAACGCACGGCGCGCAGCATGATGGGAGTGCCTTATCTGTGGGGAGGAACTTCGGTCAAAGGGGTCGACTGTTCCGGAATGGTCAAGACGGCCTATTTCGCCAATGGCGTAATCCTGGCGCGGGACGCTTCGCAGCAAGCCCTGACCGGGGAGAAGATCGCGCCCGAAGCGTGGCGGGATTGCCGCAAGGGCGACTTGCTGTTTTTCGGCAACGCGCAGACCGGCCGCGTGACGCATGTGGCGATGTATCTCGGCGACGGAAAATTCATCCATGCTTCGGGGCGCGTCAAGGTCAACAGCATCGACCCGCAAGCGGAGGACTTCGTCGGGTATCCGTGCCTGTCGATCAGCCGGATCGTCGGCCGGATCGGAACGCCCGGTATCGCGCGGGTGGTCGGCCATCCGTGGTATTTCAACCGATAATCCTATCAATCCGATAACCATGAACAGAAAGACTTTTTGAAGACCACGGCGATGGGGCTCGTTACGGCCGGGGTGGCCGCTTCGCCGCTGCTGGGCGCTTGTGCGGGGAAACCGAAAAAAGGGCGTAGCGGGGAAGCTGAATTTGACGTTCGAGCCGTACGATCTGAAGTTGATCCACCCGTTTACCGTGGCGGTCAATACGCGTACGCATACGCCCGACGTACAGGTGCAGCTCGAGTACGACGGCGTGATCGGCTACGGCGAAGCGTCGATGCCGCCTTACCTCGGCGAGACGCAGGAATCGGTCTGCAAATTCCTCGGATCGCTCGATCTCGGCCAGTTCGCCGATCCGTTCCGAATGGACGAAATTCTCGAATACGTCGATTCGGCGGCTCCTGACAACCGGGCGGCGAAAGCGTCGGTCGATATCGCGCTGCACGATCTGACCGGAAAGCTGCTCGGTCAGCCGTGGTATAAGATATGGGGACTCTCGCCGGAGAAAGCTCCCGACACGTCGTTCACGATCGGGATCGATACGGCGGACGTCGTACGCAAGAAAGTGGAGGAGACGTCGCCCTATAACGTCATTAAGGTGAAGATGGGGCTCGACAACGACAAGGAGCTGGTCGAAATCATCCGTTCGGTGACCGATAAGCCGCTGTGCGTCGATGCCAACCAGGGTTGGAAGGATAAGGAGAAGGCGTTGGAGATGATCGAGTGGCTCAGCGAACGCAATACGCTGTTCGTCGAACAGCCGCTGCCGAGATGATCGACGAGACGGCATGGATTCGGGAGCGAAGCCCGCTGCCGATTATGGCCGACGAGTTTTTACAACGGCTGCCGGACGTCCGGCGTGCCGAGGGGGTGTACGACGGGATCAACATCAAGCTGATGAAGAGTACCGGCCTGCGTGAAGCCTATAAAATGGCGGTGTTGGCCAAGGCGTTGGGAATGAAACTGATGATCGGATGTATGACCGAGACTTCCTGCGCGCTATAACGGCGGCGGCCCAACTGGCGCCGATGATGGACTGGGCCGACCTGGACGGCAATCTGCTGATTTCGAACGACCGATTCGACGGGGCCCGGATCGTCGATGGGCAGGTGACGCTGCCCGACCGTCCTGGAATCGGGGTCGTTCCGGTTTAGATTTTTGAAGAGTACGAGTAAGGAATATAATAAATAAAATAAAGGGCGCCGAATTGAGCGCCCTTGGTTTTACTTTTGTTTAACGCCTCTCTCAGCAGGCAGTCGACTAAAATCAGATCATTGTCTTCCCCACTACTTCTTTGGAGAAAAGTTCTTCATCAGCCAGCCTTTCGGCATTAAAACCGTACTCATTGTAACTTTCGTCCATAGGCACAATTTGATTTTGATCGTTTGTACCTATATAACGCCCGACTCCGGCGATTATTGCCTTTAACTCAAGATTAACTGCTTTTCGTCGATCATTTTGCGCATGTTGATCAGCGCATAGCGCATCCGTCCGAGCGCCGTGTTGATGCTGACGTTGGTTTCGTCGGCTATCTCCTTTGAAACTAAGTCCCATGTAGTAGCGCATCAGGACGACTTCTTTTTTGTTCGGCCGGCAGGAAATCCACCAGTTTGCGAACATCCTCGGCGATCTGATCGGAGATCATCCGGTCTTCGACCGTCGAATCGGAGAGTTTCCGGTTGTTCAGCAGGTCGTATCCGGCTTCGCCTTCGGAGATGTGGTTTTGCTGTTTTTCTGTCGGAAATGGTCGATCACCTGATTGTGCGCGATACGCAGTACCCACGAAAAGAACTTTTCCGTTTTCGGTGTATCGTCCGTCGTTCACGAAACGGATTACTTTTGATAAGAGTTTCCTGGAAATATCGTCGGCCAGGTCCCCGGTCCTTGACCATCATGTTGATGTAATCGAAGACCCGTCGCCGGTGCCGGTTGACAAGTACAGTTACAGCATTCTCATTGCCTGACAGATAGACATTAAGCAAATCGTTGTCACTTAACTTCTTCAGATTCATATACTACTCGTTATTAGTTTAGAGTAGATATTCTCGATAGGCAATTCTTTTTAAATAATTAGACTTTTAGCGTCGCAATATACATAAATTTTTTGAATTCGCAAATTTTTCTACTCAACATGATTTCGATCCTTTTTACAAAAGCTGTGCCATAATTTGATAAACAGCCTGCTGGAAATTTGGGGAATCAAAAAATCTGCAAAATTTCCGGAAATACGGAATTTGCAGATTCGGGATAAGACGGATCGGGAAAATCCCGAGCGGTTTGGCCTATTCTTCGGCGTTGTTTTCGTCCAACAAGTTGGATACCAGAATCCGGCCGCAATATTCGCAAACGATGATTTTCTTATTCATCCGGATGTCCAACTGGCGCTGGGGCGGGATGCGGTTGTAACAGCCGCCGCAGGCGTCGCGTTTCACGGTAACGACTGCCAGTCCGTTGTGCACGTTTTCGCGGATGCGTTTGTAAGCGGCCAGCAGCCGGCTGTCGATTTTCACGGCGGCGGTTTCCGACTGCACGGCGAGGCTTTCGATCTCTTTGGCCGTCTCCCTGGTCGATGCTTTCCAGCTCCGCTTTCTTGGCGGCGAGGTCGATTTTGCGGTCTGCTACGATCGCCTGAGCGTCTTCGATCATTTTTTCTTGACCTTGCTGTCCGCACTGTATTCCTTGGATTTTTTTCTCACACAGTTCGATCTCCAGCTTCTGGTATTCGATCTCCTTGGACAGGGAATCGAACTCCCTATTGTTGCGGACGTTGTCCTGCTGGTGTTCGTATTTGGCGATCAGCGTTTTGGCCTGCTCGATCTCTTTCCTTGCGCTGTTTGGTCGAAGCCGTCAGTCCGTCGATCTCGGACGTGATGTTGGCAATGCGGGTTTCGAGACCGGCTATTTTCGTCTTCGAGATCCTGCACTTCAAGCGGCAACTCACCCTTGATCTTGTTGATTTCGTCGATTTTCGAGTCGATTTTCTGGAGCTCGTACAACGCGATGATCTTTTTCCTCTACGGAATAGTCGTTCGATTCGTTGTTTTTTCTGCTGGATGTCGCCATATCTGTAAGAAATTTCTTAAACTAAATAATTTACCGGGTTTATCGAATGTTCCTCTTGCGAACTGCAAAAGTAGCTATTTTTTTGTAATAATATCATGCAAAAGTGCTATTGCGCAATATTCGCTTTCGAAATGTCCTACGTCTGCCGCGACGATCCGTCCGTCCGGAGTGTAGAAATCGTTGTATTTGAAGTCCGACGACAGGTAGAGATCCGCGCCCGCAGCGACGGCGTCTTCGATCATCGAAGCTCCGGCTCCGGTGCACAGCGCTATGCGTGAGACGGTTTCGCGGCACAGGGCGCTGTAACGGATCGCGCCGCAGTTTAACAGTCGTTTGGTCTCTCGCAGAAACTCCAGCGTCGGGCGCGCTCTGCCGGGCAGTTCCCCGACGATGCCGAACCCCGATTCGAGGGAACTGTTTCCGGATTCGGTTTCAGCGTCCGCATATTTTGCAGTCCCGAGCAATTGCCCGAGCCGGAAACTCATACCCCCGTCGGGCGCTGTCCAGATTGGTGTGCGCGGCATAGAGCGAGATGCCGGCGATCAGGCAGCGCGCGGCGATCCGTTGCGAAGCGTCGGCCCCGACGATCCGGCGTAACGGGTGGAACAGCAGCGGTGATGCGACACGATCAGGTTGGCCCCTGTGCCCGATCGCTTCGTCGACGACCGTTTCGGTGACGTCCACGCAGATCAGAACGCCCGTCAGTTCGGCATCCGGGAATCCGATGTTCAGCCCGCTGTTGTCGTAGGTTTCCTGCAGTTGCAGCGGAGCGAACTCTTCGATGACGGTTGCTACGTCGCGTATTTTCATGTCGTTCGTTTTATCGGATGGTTAAAACAGCGATTGTTCGACGATTACCGGACGCCGGGGCTGTTCCGGTTCGGGCGTTGCGGTCGGTTCTTCCGTGCGGGCGGCCTCTTCCGGCAGGTCGAAACGCGGCGCGGCGGTCGCCGGCTGCGGCGGGATCGGGATCTCGCGCTGCAAAACCGCGGTACGGCCGGTCCCTTCGACGGATTCCTCGGCGGCGGGCGGCGCGTCCGGCACGGCTGCGGCATCGGCTTGCAGCGACGGTGGCGCGGTCTCCGGCACCGAGGTGTCGATGAAATTTCGTCGCCGCCCGATTTCAGCTCTTCGCGGACTTCCAGCAGCAGGGCGCGCATACCCTGTAGTTTTTCGATGATCTCGAGGTTGCGCTCCACGCCTTCGCGGTTGTCGCGCAACCGTTTGGCCGCTCCGGCGAGCGTCATCCCGTTCTCTTTGACCAGGTGATAGATCAATTTCAGGTTTTCGACGTCTTTCGGCGTGAACAATCGGTTGCCCTTTTGTTCTTGTCGGGTTTGAGGATGTCGAATTTCTGTTCCCAGAAACGGATCAGCGACGGATTGACGTCGAACATCTCCGACACCTCCCCCATCGTGTAGTATATTTTGCGGTTTTTGCGCTCCATCGTGTCAAAATATGCGTACCCTTTCGTAGCCCAAGCAAGGTACAAAAACAAACCTTTTGTCAATGCCTTTTTCCGAATTTCCCGTCCGGCGGAAAGCGGATGCGTGACATTCCGTTCGCAAATCTTGATTATTCTTTCTACATTTGCAGGCACAAATGTAAGCAATAAAACAGAATCCGCAGCCTGTTTGCCGTTTCCGGCGGAGCTTTCGTCCGGGGTGCGCGGCGTGCGGAGTTTATTTTTCAGGATGGATTTTCAGATTACGGGCGAAGTGGTCGGCGGAAACCGGCTCGGCCGCCGGCTCGGTTTCCCGACGGCCAATCTTGCCGTAGGCGAGTCGGTGCCGGCGCGTAGCGGCGTGTATGCCGCGCATTTCACGGTGGACGGGAAGGTGTGGCCCGCGATGGTGAATCTCGGGCGTAAAGCCGACGGTGGGCAGCGGTTTGGATCGGGTGCTCGAAGCGCATGTGCTCGGGTTCGACGGCGATCTGTACGGTCGCACCGTTACGGTCGACCTGTTGGAATTTATTCGCAGCGAACGGAAATTCGGGTCTGTCGAAGAGCTTCGGCGGCAGATCGAAGCCGACCGGGCGCAGATCGTCCGGTTTTTCGAAAAGAACGGGAAGAAGAACGATAATCATAAAAAAATACGGAATATGTTGTTGGATTTGAATTTGCCTTACAAAGTGGCCGACATCGCGTTGGCCGGCTGGGGACGCAAGGAGATCGAGATCGCCGAGAAAGATGCCCGGACTGATGGCCGTCCGCCGGAAGTACAGTGCGCAGAAACCGTTGCAGGGGCCCGCGTGATGGGGTCGCTGCACATGACGATCCAGACGGCCGTGCTGATCGAGACGCTGGTCGAGTTGGGAGCCGACGTGCGGTGGGCCAGTTGCAATATTTTTTCGACGCAGGATCATGCCGCCGCCGCGATCGCTGAGGCCGGCGTGCCGGTGTTCGCCTGGAAGGGCGAAACGCTCGAAGAATACTGGTGGTGTACGGCGATGGCGTTGAGTTTTCCCGGCGGCAAAGGTCCGAATCTGATCGTTGACGACGGCGGCGACGCTACGCTGCTGGTTCATAAGGGATATGCGGCCGAGAACGATCCGAAAACGCTCGATTACGCTCCGTCCAACCATGAAGAGGCGGTGATTCTCGACGTTCTGAAAAAATTGTTGGCCGAGGATAACGGCAAATGGCACCGCACGGTGGAGGCGTTGAAAGGGGTTTCGAGGAGACTACGACCGGCGTGCACCGGCTGTATCAGATGCAGGCCCGCGGCGAGTTGCTGTTTCCGGCCATCAACGTGAACGATTCGGTGACCAAAGCAAGTTCGACAACCTGTACGCCGCGTGAACTGCGGCGTACATGTGTCCGCCGAAGTTTTCCAACAGGTCCGAGCACGACTCGACGGCCTGGTAAAGGTCGAATCCGGGAACCGAACGCGCCGATCCGGTCACGAATCCGTTGCTCATCGTCAGCACCACCGTCGGGCGGTAGTAGGTCTCGATGAGACGCGACGCGACGATACCCACGATGCCCTTCATCCAGCGGGGATTGTAGATCACCGTGCTCTTGAGGGCCTTCATTTCGGGATTGCCCTCGATATAGTCGTGCGCCTCCTGCGTGACGGAGCGGTCGATCGACTTGCGGTCCTGGTTGTAGGCGTCGATCACGCTGCCGAACTCCTCGGCGATCGACTCGTTGCCCTCGATCAGCAGCTCCACGGCGGCGTGCCCGCCCGAAGGCGAGGCGTTTTCGTCGTTTTCGTCCATCCGCATGCGGCCGGCGGCGTTGATGCGCGGCCCGATCTTGAAGACGATGTCGTCGATGGTGATGTTGTGTTTGTCCAGTCCGCAGATCTTGATGATCGACAGCAGACCCTTCGACGGCGCGCGGTTGAGCAGTTCCAGCCCGAAATAGGCCAGGATGCGGTTCTCGCCCACCAGCGGCACGATGTCCGAGGCGATGACACACCAGCAGGTCCAGCAGGGGCAGGATCTGCTCGAAAGGCATGCGGTTTTTCTGCGCATAGGCCTGCACGAGTTTGAATCCCACGCCGCAGCCCGACAGTTCGTCGAACGGGTAGGAGCAGTCGACCCGTTTGGGGTCGAGAACGGCTACGGCCTTGGGAATCTCCTCGGCGGGGAGGTGGTGGTCGCAGATGATGAAATCCACGCCCTTCGTCTTCGCATAGACAACCTTTTCCGTGGCTTTGATGCCGCAGTCCAGGGCGATGATAAGCCCCACGCCCTTGCGGGCGGCGAGGTCGATACCTTTGATCGAAATACCGTATCCTTCGGTATAACGGTCGGGGATGTAGAACATCAGGTTTTTGTGCCCGATCTGGCGCAGGAACTTGTAAACCAGCGCCACGGCCGTCAGCCGTCCACGTCGTAGTCGCCGTAGACCATGATCTTCTCATGGTTCGCAACGGCCCGTTCGACCCGCTCGACCGCCTTCTCCATGTCCTTCATCAGGAACGGATCGTGCAGGTCGGCGAGGCTCGGTTTAAAGAACTTCTCCGCCTTTTCTACAGTGTCTATGCCTCTCTGTACGAGCAGATTGGCCAGTACTGGCGAGATCCGCAGAGCGGCAGCCAGCATGGCTGCCGTCGCGGGGTCGCCCTGTGGCTTCACTACCCAGCGTTTTTCTATAGGCATACGAATTGTTATTTATATATTTTAACATTTAATTTCCAATTATCGTTATTGCGTCTTTATATCGTTTCGGCGCTGTCCGCCGCTGTCGCCGCCGCCTGTGGCGTCGTTTAAAAATCTCCGCTCCGGCCCTCCTTCAGGGTGGGAGATGAGTGAGATGCCAGGCCCTTTTGCCGGCCGTCTTTCACGAACCGCTCGTTATTTCACACTGCAAGGCTGTGGCCAATTCCCTGATGACCAGCTGTTTTACCTCCTGTATCGACGGCTGCGACCCCGTTTCGGCGGCGATCGACGTGACGCCCCGGTCGGTGAATCCGCAGGGGTTGATGCGCGAGAACCACTCGAGGTCGGTCGAGACGTTCAGCGCGAACCCGTGCATGGTAACAAAACGCGACGAACGCACGCCTATTGCGCAGATCTTGCGCGGCCGCGCCTTTCCGGGGTCGATCCAGACCCCCGAGGCTCCGGCGATGCGTCCCGCCGCGATGCCGTATTCCGCGACCGTGCGGATCACGGCCTCCTCCAGCGCTTCGATATACTCCCGCAGGCCGATGCCGATACGCTCCAGGTCGAGGATCGGATAGCATACCAGCTGCCCGGGGCCGTGGAAGGTGATGTCGCCGCCGCGGTCGATGTGAAAGAACTGTGCGCCCATCGCTTCGAGCGCTTCCTGATTGACGAGCAGGTTTTCGGCATGCCCGCTCTTGCCCAGCGTGTAAACCGGCGGATGCTCCACCAGCAGGACCGTGCCCGCATCGTCCGCGCCGTCTGCGCCCGGGACCGGAATGGGACCGGTGCGCTTTCGGGCTACCCCGGCGTCGAACAGCTCCTGCTGCAAATCCCAGCAGGTTTTGTAGTCCATGCGTCCGAGGTCCCGGCAGTAGGCTTTCATCGCTACAAACTTTTTACGCTTCGCAGGGCTTCTTCGGCCATGTACGACGAGCGGACCAGAGGCGCGCTCGCGCAGTAGCTGAAACCCATTTCCAGCGCTTGAAGTCTGTACCATTCGAATTTTTCGGGAGTGATATACGCCGCAACGGGGTAGTGCTCCAGAGTGGGCCGAAGGTACTGACCGAGTGTCACAATCCGCACGCCTGCGTCGCGCAGGTCGTGCAAGGTTTGCAAAACTTCATCATCGCTCTCGCCAAGTCCGACCATCAGTCCGCTTTTCGTTACGACGCCCTGCCTGTTCAGACAGCGCAGGGTCTCCAGGCTCGTACGGTACTTGGCTCTGGAGCGCACCACGGGGGTCAGTCGCTCGACGGTTTCGATGTTGTGCCCGATGATATCGGGCTTCGACGCGATGACCACCTCCAGCAGGTCGGGCCGTGCGTCCAAATCGGGAATAAGGAGCTCAATTACGGCGTCGGGGTTCTGTGTCCGGATGGCCTCCACGGTTGCGGCCCAATGGGCTGCTCCGCCGTCGGGGAGGTCGTCGCGCGTCACGGAAGTTACGACGACATACCGCAGTTTCATCAGTGCGACGCTTTCGGCCACCTGTCGTGGCTCCTCGGCGTCGGGAGCAAGGGGACGGCCCGTTTTGGTTGCGCAGAAACGGCAGCCCCGAGTGCAGATGTCTCCCAGAAT
>VOFG01004281.1_pt1 | contig 48874 bp, 73 predicted proteins | sample 5384171 | NCBI WGS metagenome assembly VOFG01 (sample SAMN12384726, study PRJNA508395) | human gut metagenome | isolation source: healthy gut F | host: Homo sapiens
TTCTGTTATTAAAGATATAATATAAGTTCAGTCTTTTATATCACCTTTATTCCACTGAAATCCTCGGAATAGTTGGAGAATATCTTCAGAAAATCCTCTGATCTTATGTATCTTGTAATTGTTTCAGTACGACGGTAGAATATATCTACGCCAAGTTTGGAACTATATAAAGCTAAGGTCAAACTCTGTACCTCTATTCTTCCGGTTGGTTTTCCGATAGATATCATCCACATCTACGGACCATCCCAGGAAAATCCATCGCCAGCCGAAATACAATCCTATTTTATTATGCGGGTTGGGAGAGAAACTAAGTTTTTTGTGGTTGAGGCTGTTCGCTGGTGACAGAGTAATATTCGAAGTTGCTGAAATGAGTAGCCATCAACGCATAATTATAACGGTTCGGGCTGATATAGAGCGTATCAAAATCACTGAAATTCATAAATTTCTTGATTGCTCTTTGAAAGGACTGGACTGGGTGACCGTTGTGGAATCTATTCTTGTACTATCATTTGTAGAAAGGGCTTTCTCTTCACTTTGTGCCTGTAAGGACAGTGAAAATAACAGAAAAAGATATAGAATAACCCGTTTCCCCATGCGGTTCTTTGTTGTTTTAGATGTTTTCGTTTCACGAATGTACTACCTTTCGTTGATTTATGCTAGTAATCTTCTAAAAATGTTTCTTTTCCTAAACAAAAAGTTCAATATACTGTTAGTTACAACAAGCAAATAAATCTTAAGCCACAAAATTATGAGAATCTATTTACGTTTATTAGTCGTGTCTCTTCTGCTTTTTGCAGGAAATATAGTATATGCGGAAGCACAGCAGGAGAAACGCGTGACGGGGTACGGTGACTTCTGAAGGAGCCCTTGCCTGGTGTCTCCGTACAATTGAAAGGAGCATCCTCCGGCACCATCACTGATATTGATGGAAATTATTCAATTGAAGTTCCTGCTGCCGGCACTTTAGTGTTCCGCTTTGTAGGAATGAGATCGGTAGAGCAACCGGTGAATAACCGAAGTGTGATTAATGTCACGTTGGAATCGGAAAGTAAAGAACTGGAAGAAGTAATGGTAGTAGCTTATGCTACCGCTAAGGTATAGTTTTACCGGAGCAGCTTCGACGATGAAAGCAGGTGAGATTGAAAAGCTACAGACTTCGAGCGTATCGCGTGTATTAGAAGGGACGGTGTCCGGAGTACAGGCTAGTGCGGCAAGCGGGCAGCCGGGTACGGATGCGGAAATCCGTATTCGTGGTATCGGATCTATCAACGCATCCAGTGCTCCGCTTTATGTGGTGGACGGTGTTCCGTTCGATGGTAGTGTGAACTCTATCAATCCTGATGATATATCTTCGATGACAGTATTGAAAGATGCGGCTTCTGCTGCTTTATACGGTTCACGTGGCGCAAATGGGGTGATTATTATCACCACCAACAGGGAGATCAAAATACCAAAGCAACGGTAAAGGTGAAAGCTTCCTTAGGAGGTTTCCGTGATTATGATCGTGTCGGTACCGATCAATACTTTGAATTGTATTGGGAAGCACTTGCAATCAGTACGCCAAGAGCGCGGATTATACTCCGGCAACTGCTGCGACACAAGTATCCAAAGACTTGGTAACGAAATTAATGGGAGGTGGCCCAATCCATACGGTCCCCAATATGCGCAACCGGTCGGTACAGATGGAAAAATTGGTGGCAGGTGCCCATCCATTATGGGAATTCAGACTGGAGTGACGCCATGGAACAACAGGCACTTCGCACAGAGTTGAATCTAGTGTTTCGGAGGCGGGAAAAGCAAATCAGTATTTCTTTTCAGCCGGATACCCTGAATGATAAAGGTATTGCGCTTGAATCCGGTTATCAGCGTTTCAATCTTCGTTCCAATATCACCAGCGAAATGACCTCCTGGTTGAAGGAGGAGTCAATTTGAGTTTTGCACATTCTATGCAGAACTATCCGGTTTCTTCTGACTCCCAAAACCAGTAACGTGATTACTGCAGGGCGTACCATGCCGGATTTTATCCGATTTATGAAATGAATGCCGACGGTAGTTACAAATTGGATGAGAATGGAGACCGCATTTATGACTTCGGCTCTTATCGTCCTTCCGGTTCGATGGCAAACTGGAATCTGCCGGCTACTTTGCCTTTTAGACAAATCAGAACGAATGAAAGATGAAGTCTCCGGTCGTACTTTCCTGAAGCTACGATTATTGAGGGATTGAAATTCAAGACTAGTTTTAACTTTTGACTTGATTAATTATAATACGTTGGATTATACGAATCCCAATTGGGTCCGGCTAAAGAAAACGGCGGCGGCGTCAGCCGAATGAATACCCGTACTTTCTCCTGGACATGGAATAATATTGCTACGTATGACAAGACAATTGGTGAACATCATTTTAATGTTCTTGCCGGTGTGGAGGCCTATTCTTACCGCTACGATGAACTGACTGCGTCACGTTCAAAGATGGCACAACCTGATATGCCGGAACTGGTAGTCGGCTCTCAGTTGACAGGAGGATCGGGATATCGCATTGATTATGCGTTGGTGGGTTATCTGACTCAAGCATTATACGACTATCAAAATAAATATTTCTTCTCGGCATCCTATCGTCGCGACGGTTCTTCACGTTTTGCGCCGGAGACCCGCTGGGGTAATTTCTGGTCGTTGGGTACTTCCTGGCGTGTAGACCGGGAAGAGTTTATGGCAAGTACTTCCGACTGGCTTTCCGCACTGACTTTGAAAATGAGCTACGGTGCGCAGGGAAATGACAACCTGGGTACTTATTATGCAAGTAAAGGACTTTATACCATTGTTTCCAATTTGGGAGAAAATGCGTTAGTGTCCGACCGTATGGCAACTCTGAATCTGAAATGGGAAACAAACCTCAACTTTAATGTAGGTATCGACTTCTCCCTGTACCGTTTTTCCGGTTCGTTTGATTTCTTTACACGTCGTTCGAAAGACCTGCTTTATTCACGTCCGCTAGCTCCTTCCCTGGGATACGGTTCTATTGACGAGAATGTAGGAGCCTTGAAGAATACAGGTATAGAAATGGTGCTTAACGGAACGATTATCAATCAGAATGGTTGGGTATGGAAACTGGGTATGAACTTGACACATTATAAGAATAAGGTGACGGATCTCCCATTGAAAGATATGCCGCGAAGTGGTGTGAACAAGTTGCAGGTAGGTCGTTCGGTGTATGATTTCTATATGATAGAGTGGGCGGGCGTAGATCCGGAAAATGGAGATCCGCTGTGGTATAAGGATGAGGTGGATGCAAATAAGAATCCGACCGGAAAACGTGTGACAACAAACGATTACGATTCGGCTGACTATTATTACATCAATAAATCGTCTCTCCCGAAGGTGTATGGTGGATTTAATACCTCTCTTTCCTGGAAAGGATTTGATCTTTTCTGCCATCTTTGCTTACAGTATCGGTGGATATATCTACAATCGTGATATAACGATGATTCTGCACAACGGAAGTCTGGAAGGACGTGACTGGTCGACAGAGATTCTAAAAAGATGGACTCCCGACAATCGCTATACAGATGTCCCGGCCTTTGAGTACTACCTCTAATGACTGGAATTCGGCTTCTACCCGTTTCTTGCAGAATAACTCGTATATGCGATTGAAAAATCTGACTCTTTCCTATAACTTACCCAAACAATGGATTAGTAAGTTATCATTGAGCAGTGTGCAGGTATATGTACAAGGAGATAATTTATTTACCATTCACAAGAATCAAGGATTGGACCCCGAACAGGGAATTACCGGAATTACTTATTATCGTTATCCGGCTATGCGAACCATCTCCGGAGGTATTAACGTTTCTTTCTAAATTCAGACTAAATTATGAGAAAAATAAAAATTCAATCCATTCTTGCGGCAGTTGCCGGACTTTTCCTGGCAACGAGTTGTAGCAGCAGTTTTTTGGATACGGACCCCACAGATGCGGTAAGTTCGGATAAGGTATCTGTACCCGAAAATGCGGAGGCACTTGTGAATGGTGCCTGGTATAATCTGTTTGATTATTCAAGTACCTATGCCAATATCGGTTATCGGGCGCTTCAGTGTCTGGACGACATGATGGCAAGTGATGTTGTTTCCCGTCCGAAATACGGTTTCAATTCTTCGTATCAGTTTAATGATATAGCGCAATCCTCAAATGGTAGAACAGAGTTTGCCTGGTATCTGATATATAAAACGATAGATAATTGTAACACTGCCATTTCTATCAAGGGGGATTCGGAAGAACTCCGTCAGGCACAGGGACAAGCATTGGCATTACGCGCCTTTTGTTATTTGCACCTGGTACAGCATTATCAATTCACCTACTTGAAAGATAAAGATGCTCCGTGTGTTCCTATATATACCGAACCTAGCAATAGTTCCACTGTACCGAAAGGAAAATCAACAGTGGCACAGGTTTATCAGCTTATTTTCGACGACCTCACTTTGGCGAAGGACTATTTGAAAAACTATGTCCGCAGCGGTGATAATCAAAAGTTCAAACCAAATGTAGCAGTAGTCAACGGTCTTTTGGCTCGTGCTTACTTGCTGACAGGACAGTGGGAAGAAGCTGCGAAAGCTGCTGGAAGCAGCACGTGCAGGATATACGTTGATGACAACTACAGCCGAGTATGAAGGTTTTAATAATATTTCCAATAAAGAATGGATATGGGGATTTCCTCAAATTCCTTCTCAATCGGATGCCAGCTATAATTTCTATTATTTGGATGCAACATACGTAGGAGCATATAGCAGCTTTATGGCTGATCCCCATCTGAAAGATACATTTACCGAAGGTGATATTCGTTTACCTTTGTTTCAGTGGATGCGTGAAGGATATTTGGGATATAAGAAATTTCACATGCGTGCAGATGATACGGCTGATCTGGTCTTGATGCGTGCTGCTGAAATGTATTTGATAGAAGCGGAGGCGAAAGTTCGTGATGGCGTAGCGTTGGCGCAGGCTGTTGCACCCTTGAACACGTTGCGTAATGCCCGTGGAGTAGGGGATTATGAGGTGACAGGAAAATCACAGGAAGATGTAATCAATGAGATTCTGATGGAACGTCGTCGCGAACTTTGGGGAGAAGGATTTGGTATTACAGATGTACTTCGTACACAAAAAGGCAGTAGAACGTGCTGCTTTATCGGATGAGATGCAAAGACAGAAGTCGATTGCTGGCAGGAGGGTGGTAGCTTTGAAAAACGAAATCCTCTGGGACATTGGTTCCTCAACTTCCCGAACGGTAAACCGTTTACAGTAAATAGCACCTATTATTTATATGCTATTCCACAGAAAGAAATTAACGCTAACCTAACATATAAATAGCTCTCTTAATTTTTTGACTTTGACCTTAACTTGTAGACCGGTATACGTCGTGACGACGCATACCGGTCGTTTTCTTTGGAAAAGAGGGAGCGCAAAATGTGACACACCCTATTTTATTTAATCTAATCTTATTCTATTTTTTTCTTCTTCAAATTAGGTAAAAAGAATGTGACCAATCCTAGTAGCGGCATATAAGCACAAATATTATATACATATTCAATACTCGTTTTATCCGCTAAATTACCGAGTACAGCAGATGCTACACCAGCCACCCCGAATGCAAATCCAAAGAATAACCTGATATTAATCCGAGCTTGGTCGGAAGCAATTCCTGTGCATAAAGCAATATGGCCGGAAAAGCGGAAGAAAGCATTAATCCCACACAGAAGCTAAGGATAATAGTCCACAGCAGATTGGCATGTGGCATTAGTAAGCTAAATGGGGCAGCTCCTAAAATAGAAGCCCAAATCACATACTTCCGACCGATACGGTCACCGACAGGTCCGCCAATTAATGTTCCGATAGCAGTAGCTACCAGGAAAATAAATAAATATAGCTGCGAATCTTGTACACTTACATTGAATTTATGAATCAGGTAGAAAGTATAATAACTGGTGAGACTTGCCATATAAATATATTTGGAGAAAATCAGAATCAGCAATATCGCGATTGAAAGGGCTGTCTTATCCATAGGCAAAGGAAGATGAACTGGTTTTCTGACACTGACAGTCTGTGCTTTCATCCGGTTTAGATATGATTTATACCATTTGCAAATTGGGTACATCACTCCGATAGCAGCTAAAGCCACAAATGCAAATACGATGAGATGTTGCCTGCCATAAGGAGCCACCAACAGAGCAACCAGCAAAGGGCCTAATGAACCTCCGAAGTTACCACCTACCTGAAAGAGTGATTGTGCCAGTCCACGTTTTCCGCCGGAGGCAAGGAACGTGATACGGGAGGCTTCCGGATGCAGTACGGAAGAGCCAATTCCGATTAAGAATACGGAGGCTAATATCCAGTATAGATTATCAGAGAATGCTAAGTTTATCAAACCAATCAGTGTAAAGCTCATTCCGATAGGCAATGACCATGCGACGGGATGCTTATCAAAGAAAATTCCGGTAATCGGTTGAAAAACTGAAGCGGAAAGTTGATAAACTAGTGTGATAAGTCCGATTTGCGCGAAACTAAGTCCTAAATCATCTTTAAATAAAGGATAAGATGCTGATAGCACCGACTGTAAAAAGATCGTTGAGGCAATGCGAAAGACTCAATGCAATCAAAATGGAAAATGTAATTTTTCCTACGGGTTGTTCCTGATTCTGTACCATAATACCTATTTACTATTGAAGTGTTCCTGAAAAATCGGCTGCAAAGGTACGGAAACTTCCCGTTTCTCAATATATATTTGCTGTGATTAATTCAATATGATAGGAATAAAGCTCTAAGACTAAGGATTGTAAATTGTCGTTAATTCAGTTTTGAGTGACTGAACTATTCTTCATACCTACTGTTGTTAAATAAAAAAGGAGGACTATATGGGCTTTATATGGTATATCATTATTGGTATTGTGGCTGATTCTTCGCAGGTAAAATAATGCGCGGCGGAGGTTTTGGTCTTGTTATAAATTTATTACTTGGTATTCTTGGAGGTGTACTGGGGGTTGGGTGTTTGCCCTTTTCGGACTGGCAGCTTCAGGACTGATCGGAAGTTTGATAACTTCCACCGTAGGAGCTATCCTTGTATTGTGGATTGCTTCTTTATTCTCGAAATCTAAATAGATATTTATATAATTTATTTTTAATCCTAAAAACAGAACTTGATTATGGAATGTAGACATGGAAATTTCTGGATTGGACTCGGAATTGGGTCAATCCTTGGCGCAGTAGCTTATCGTCTTTCACGTACAGCAAAAGCAAAACAATTAGAAAGTGAAATTTATAATGCTATCCATCGCATAGGTCGTGATGCTGAAATAGCTGCTGCTCATGCTGAAAGAAAAGCAGTGGATCTTGGACTTAAAGCAGTAGAAGCCGGTGCGGAAATTGCTGATAAAGTAGCAGATGAAGCCGATAAAGTGGCCGGAAAAGCAAAAAGATAAGTGGGGAAATAAGAACTCCAAAACGGGTAATCGATTTAAATAGAATCGGTTACCTGTTTTATTTTATATACGTTTAATCTTTTTATTTCTAGCCTTATTAGTCACTATTTGAATGATGTGTGCACGAACACATATTGGTGTATCTTCTCCATTATTTTCACTTCCTTCAAGAATCAAAAGCTACTTTTCCTCTGGTTTCTCATCTGATAAGTACTTTTTTATCTATACTATCTTTACTTTTTCTTATGTTTAACAACATGTATACTTCCTTGCTGTTGTGGTTAACTTGCTGATTATTAGTAGTCTGTTCTTTATTGTGTTTTATGTGTGTGCGCACACACTATTGCTTAATTCAATAATTCATTTTACTTTTGCCGATGAAAACAAGATACTTATCAATAGATGGATAAAGAGTTTTCAAATATTCGGATTGTAGACATTGCCAAGATGGCAGGAGTCTCTGTTGGCACGGTAGATCGTGTAATACATAATCGTGGCAGGGTATCTGAAGAAAACAGGAAAAAGGTACAGGCGATTCTGGAGATGGTACATTACCAGCCCAATCTGATGGCACGTTCATTGGCGGCCTCCAAAAAGCAATATCATCTTCTTTGCGATTACTCCTTCTTTTTTGTTCAGGGAGAGTATTGGGAAGCTATTTCGGAAGGCATAGATAAAGCAGCGTCGGAAATGGAATCGTATAACATCACCATTACCAAACTCTTTTTCGATCAATATAATAACAAGACTTTTGATGATATCATCCGTAATCTGCTGAATGAGAAAGTAGATGGTGTATTGATTGCGACTTTGTTTACGGATTCTGTTATACGGCTTTCGCAGGAGCTTGACAGGAATGAAATTCCTCTATGTTTATGTTGACTCCAATATTGAAGGGCAACATCAGTTGGCATATTTCGGAACGGAGTCTTATGATGCCGGAGTGATTGCTGCCAGATTGTTGATGGACCGGCTTTCTTCGTCTTCCGATATATTGATGGCGCGAATTATTCATAGTGGGAAGAATGACTCTAATCAGGGAAAGAACAGGCGCGAAGGTTTCTGCCATTATCTCACGGAAACAGGGTTCAACGGAAATCTGCATGAAGTAGAGCTGAAAATCAATGATTCAGTGTATAACGTCATGAAGATGGATGAAATATTTGAAGCTAATCCGAATATAAATGGGGCTGTTATTTTTAATTCAACTTGCTATATTTTAGGGAATTACCTGAAAGCGAGAGGAATGCAGTCTGTCAAACTGGTTGGTTATGACCTTATCGGGAGAAATACACAGTTGCTTTCCGAAGGTGTGATAACCGCATTGATTGCGCAGCGTCCGGAGCGTCAGGGATATGATGGTATTAAATCATTGTGTAATCATCTGTTGTTCAAACAGGGCAGTGAAAAGGTTAATTTGATGCCTATCGATATTCTTCTCAAAGAGAATCTGAAATATTATCTGAACAATAAATTATCAACATATAAATTTGTAAGAACCATGAATGAATTATTTAACGTAAAAGGCAAAGTAGTTGTTATCACCGGTGGAGCTGGTATTTTAGGTAAAGGTATTGCTGCGTATCTCGCAAAGGAAGGTGCAAAAGTAGTTGTGCTCGACAGAAGTGAAGAAGCAGGAAAAGCATTGGTAGACAGTATCAAAGCCGAAGGAAATGAAGCCATGTTCCTTTACACGGATGTGATGGATAAAGAAGTGTTGGAAGGCAACAAAGTGGAAATCATGAAGGCTTATGGCCGTATTGATGTATTGTTGAACGCTGCCGGAGGTAACATGGCAGGTGCAACTATTGCTCCGGATAAAACTTTTTTCGATTTACAGATTGACGCATTCAAGAAAGTAGTGGATTTGAACCTTTTCGGTACAGTATTGCCTACGATGGTATTTGCTGAAATTATGGTGGAACAGAAGAAAGGTTCTATTGTAAACTTTTTTGCTCTGAATCAGCTCTTCGTCCATTGACTCGTGTCGTGGGTTATGGTGCAGCTAAAGCAGCTATCGCTAACTTTACCAAATACATGGCTGGTGAACTGGCTTTGAAATTCGGTAACGGTCTGCGTGTAAATGCCATCGCTCCGGGATTTTTCCTGACCGATCAGAACCGTGCGTTATTGACTAATCCGGATGGTTCACTGACTGACCGTTCTAAGACTATTCTTGCGCATACTCCGTTCAATCGTTTCGGTGAACCGGAAGACCTTTACGGAACCATTCATTATCTGATTAGTGATGCCTCTAACTTCGTAACAGGTACAGTAGCTGTTATCGACGGTGGATTTGACGCATTCTCAATCTAATATTGGGATGATATCATTCTGTTTTTAATCATAATTAGTAACTTGTAATCAGGAAAGAATAATATGTATTTATGTGAACAAACTTGGCGCTGGTACGGTCCTAATGACCCGGTGAGCTTATGGGATATTAAGCAAGCAGGCGCTACCGGTATAGTAAATGCTCTTCATCACATTCCAAATGGTGAAGTGTGGACAGTAGAAGAGATCATGAAGCGTAAGCAAATGATTGAAGAAGTGGGTCTGACATGGTCTGTGGTAGAAAGTGTACCTGTACACGAGCATATCAAAACACAGACGGGCGACTTTATGAAATACATCGAAAACTATAAGGAAAGTATCCGTAATCTGGCGAAGTGTGGCGTGATGGTAGTTACTTATAACTTCATGCCTGTATTGGACTGGACCCGCACAGATCTTGCCTATACAATGCCGGACGGCTCTAAAGCACTCCGCTTTGAAAAAGCAGCTTTTGTAGCTTTCGATCTTTTCATCTTGAAACGTCCGAATGCTGAAAAAGACTATACTCCGGAAGAAATAGCTAAAGCGAAAGCCCGTTTCGAGCAAATGAGCGAAGACGACAAGAAATTGTTGGTTCGTAATATGATTGCTGGACTTCCGGGTTCGGAAGAAAGTTTCACGGTAGAACAATTTCAGCAAGCATTAGATCGTTATGACGATATTGATGCAGAGAAGCTTCGTTCCAACCTGATTTTTTTCTTAAAAGAAATTGCTCCTGTTGCCGATGAAGTAGGAGTGAAACTGGTGATTCATCCGGACGATCCTCCTTATACAATTTTAGGTTTACCGCGTATTCTAAGTACGGAAGAGGACTTTAAAAAACTGATTGAAGCCGTTCCTAACGAATCTAATGGCCTCTGCTTGTGTACAGGCTCTTTTGGTGTGCGTGCCGACAATGATCTTGCAGGTATGATGGAACGTTTTGGCGACCGTGTGAACTTCGTACACTTGCGCAGTACACAACGTGACGAGGAAGGAAACTTCTACGAAGCTAATCACTTGGAAGGAAATGTAGACATGTACAACGTAATGAAGAGCCTTATTCTTCTACAACAGCGTCGTAAATGCTCTATCGCTATGCGTCCCGACCACGGACATCAAATGATTGATGACTTGAAAAAGAAAACGAATCCGGGATATTCTTGCCTGGGCCGTCTTCGCGGCTTGGCTGAACTTCGCGGCTTGGAAATGGGTATTGCAAAATCTATCCTCTAATCGAAGTACATAGTTAGCACTTTATTATCAAACACTACGGCTATTATTGATTGAAATAATAGTTGTAGTGTTTTTCATTTGCTCTTTTTCACTGGTTGAGGAATAAGTGAAGCGAATAAATCTCCAACATGTATATCTTTATCAGCTTTCTTTGTTTTTCTTGCTTTTTTCGGTTCGGGAATAATAAGTAAAGCTATTTGTGCGCAAGCCTCTGCATCTGCCAGTGCGTGGTGGTGATTCTCTAAATGATATCCGCATCGTTCTGCTACCGTATGCAACTGATGATTGGGCAAATCTTTTCCAAAGACTTTCCTCGAAGTACGGCAAGTACAATAAAACTTATAATCAGGATAAGTCATGTCATATAATTCGTGAACCGCCCGGAGACAACCTTCATCAAAAGGACTGTTGTGCGCTACAAGTGGCAGACCGTCTATCAATGGTTTGATTTCCGCCCATACTTCCGGAAATTCGTCGGCTTCCATCGTGTCGTCGTAAGTTAAGCCATGAACAGCTGTGGTCCATTGCGTATAATAATTGGGGCGGGGACGGATCAGACGATAGATTTTATTCGTTATTTTTCCTTCCTTACGATGACAACCCCAACACTGCATACGCTGGTACGTTTGCCGTTGGCTGTTTCAAAGTCGATAGCTGCAAAGTTTATCATCGTTTCTATTATTTTTTCGGATACAAATATAGCATAAAAAATGAGGTTGGAGAAAATATAGTAACAGGATTGGCAAATAGAAACCTTTACTAAAATTGAATTAAAATGGACTTTTGGGAAACATTTCCAATAAAAACTCTTCTTTTAAAGAATTTACACATATTTTTGTTCGACATAAACCAAAGGCATGGACAAAATGGAAAATCCGGGGACCATTTGCCCCCTCCTGTCCAAATCAAATTGATCCCCCTGAATCCAATCTAAATTGATTCCTTTTGTCCAGCTGAAAGTGACCCTTCAAATTGAACGTACGGATATATGGTGATGTTCCGCTTCCGGATATCACAACGAAAGAAAAGGCGCAGCAATATATCGGTTTGGATATGGCTGCCGAAAAGGTAGGCAAAGATAAATTTCTCGAAGAGATTGTCCCTGAATGGCTTCAAAAGGCAAAGGCAAACGGACGCATCATTGATTAGAATTTATTTTTCGCTATATTTGCGTACAAAATAGATCCATGTATACAGAATATCAGCCTTCTCATTTACTTGTTCCCTACATTGATAGCTATTGGGGTTTAAGGGCAATCCGGATTATGGTATGCGCATCCATATTCTGCCGGATGGTTGTACCGATTTTATATTTACGCTGGGAGAGGTGGCTAATGCTGTTGAAGAAGGGAGTCTGATTATGCAACCCTATCGTTCCTATTTTGTAGGACCTATGACAAAATATTCGGAACTCGTCACTTATACAGAATCGATTCACATGTTTGGCGTTCGTTTTTTACCTTGTGGTTTGTCTTGCTTTACAAACCTGCCTCTACACGAATTTGTGAATAGCAGAGTCAGTACTAATGAGATGCAGGCTGTTTTTGATGACACTTTTATTGAAAAATTAGGTGAGCAGAAGCATGTCCAGGGGACGAATACGAGTAGTGGAAGAATATTTGCTGGCATATTTGGCGCGTCATTATCAGCCTGCCGATTCTCATGTCGCTATGGCAGTGAACATGATTAATCATTCCAAAGGAAAACGTTCAGTTCGCAGCTTGATGGATGATGTCTGTTTGTGTCAGCGTCATTTTGAAGAGAAAGTTCAAGCATTATACCGGATTCACTCCTAAAGAATATAGCCGCATTGTTAAATTCAAGAATGCAGTAGAATTACTGAGAAACACGACTTCTGTCAACCTGCTGACTACGGCAGTTGATGCAGGATATTATGACCTGGCACATTTCTCAAAAGAAATCAAAACATTGTCGGGCAATACACCTTCATCATTCCTTTCGCTTACAGTTCCGGAGGATATAACGCTGACTTATATCGAACCTTAGCACCGGATTAGTAAAGTCGATTTTTACAATAGAACGGACATCTGTGCCGTTATCTTTGTGGCGAAATAAAATAAATACAATAAGATTATGTCAACAAAAACTATGAAAGAGAAAGCGGTGGAGTTATTGCAGAAATGCGAAGTTGTCACCCTTGCTTCTGTGAACAAGGAAGGCTATCCCCGTCCCTGTGCCAATGAGTAAAATTGCAGCAGAAGGAATTTCCACTATCTGGATGTCCACCGAGCGGATTCATTAAAGACTATTGATTTTTTATCGAATCCGAAAGCAGGATTATGTTTTCAGGAGAAGGGGGACAGTGTGGCATTGATGGGAGAAGTGGAAGTCGTGACAGACGAGAAACTGAAGCAGGAACTTTGGCAGGACTGGTTTATCGAACACTTTCCCGGTGGCCCCTACAGATCCGGGCTATGTATTGTTGAAAGTTCACCGCCAATCACGCAACCTACTGGATTGAAGGTACCTTTATTCATAAAAAACTCGACTAATCTTGATCTGGAGCGATTATAAAATTGACAGGTAACGGATTTGAAAAAAGAGAAAGACATTCCCAAATAAGGACTGTTTTTCTCTTTTTAGGAACTGGAAGACGTGTTTTTTTTCGTCTATCTGGCATTCATTTAGAATTCAAACTTTTCCAGTTTCATTTCAGCTAATTCCTGAATGATACCTACGTATTGTGCAAAATGAGGCGGTTTTTTCGTGTGCTGCCAATACTTCAGCATTCTGCCATGTTTCGCAAATCATGAAAACATCACGGCGGGTACTGCTTTCAAAAGTATCGTAAGCAATGCATCCTTCTTCTTTCAAAGAGCAGGCAGTCAGTTCTTTTGCTGCCTCAATCGCTTTTTTTCGCGGTTTGTTTCGTTTACACGAACAAAAACATTTAATCTGATCATAGTTCTTTTTATTTATGTGATTAAAAAGAATGGTTTCATCACTGTGTTTGTGAAGAACCGAAGGCAAAGATAGTATTTTTTCTGTAGCTTTCAGGCTGTTTTTTCAAATTTTCATATAAACTTCACATAATCATAAAAAATCGGTTATATTTGCATCTGAATTCTAAAAGCAACTATTTTGAGCACCATTCTTAAATTTGTTATAGCTTAATATTAGCCTCATAAACCACAGGCTAATTTCTTTCGTTTGAGTATTTCTACTTGAACCGGTTTTTCATTTATCAATTTTATTATTCACAGCATCGTTTTTTAAGACGAGTGCAATTTGGTATTCAGGCTTTTAGTCAGACTCCTTTGACGGTTCGAAAGCTGTGGGTACATTGAGAATGAATGGAAAATTTCGTAAGAAATAGTAAAGCTGAACATAGAAAAAGAAATTAAAAGGATTGAGCAACAGCCGATTGCCCTTCTCGAGCGGATAAAGCAGATAATAGATGTCATACAGACATCACTTACTTTGCTGAAAAAGGGCAGTTGCCGAATATCAATTTCAGAATCCTGAAGAAGAAATTCAGTTCTTTAAAGTCTGGAAACCGCAGATTTCCGGCTTGCTGATGTTTTATATCCGTTTATATCAGATTGAAAAGAACCGTGTCGGCAAATCCCTGTCGGCTCAATGCAAATATTTAAAGATGGAGCTGGAAAATATACAGAAGTCATTTTTTGAATAATAGCTTCTATGATTATTATCGTGCCGGTCAGACCGAACTTGATAACCAATATTTTATCCGTGAGAATTATGATATTCTTTCCGATGTTCATTGTCATTTGCTGGACAGGGATTCTTCTTTTACCACCTTACACGATTCAAGCGTTGCAATGATTCTGGCGAATAGTCATTTGATAGAATATGTGTCAGACGAGATCGATTCGCTGTCAGACAAACTGCATCTTAAATTCACCTCCATAGTAGACAGTAAGTTGCTGCAATGGACGGATAGTAAAGTCGCCTTGGTTGAATTCATCTATGCGATCTATGTCAGCAAATGCTTTAATAATGGAAATACCAGTCTGAAAGACATCGCTTTTTGTTGCGAGATACTTTTCAATATCGAGATTGGGGACTTTATCGTATCTTCTTGGAAATTAGGAATCGGAAGAAGAGCAGGACACAATTTCTTGATAAGTTGAAGGATAAAATACAGAAGATGATGGAGGACTCGACAGATAAATTTCACGCCATCTTGTGACATCTTGTGAATTTTATAAATGGATTATATCCAACTTTTGCTTTTATGGATACAACATTTACATGGGAGATAAAGGCAAAAGAATTCTCCTTTATTAATTAAGAAATGCAGTCATTGCGATAGTGACCGGTTTTACTGTAGTGATAAGTTTAGAATGAATGCGCAGAAAAAGAACATCGATGTCTGGCTGATATATCGGTGTGAAATGCGATAATACATGCAACATTACTTTGCTGTCACGTACCAAACCGGATTTGATAGATAAAGTCCTGTTTCATAGCTTTTCCATGAACGATCGGAAAGCAGCCTGGAAATATGTTTTTCTGCCGAACTTGCCCGGCAGGAATCATTTGAAAACGGATTATGATAGTGTAGAATATGAGGTTACGGATAACTTCTCGAAAGAAGATATAATCCGTGTGCCCGATGCAACCATAAAGATTCAAATCAAATATGAGTTTGAATTTAATCTGAAATTGTCGTCTTTATTAAAAAGGAATTTTCTTCTTTCCAGCACTCAGCTAAGGCGTCTGTTTGAACAGGGAGTGATTTCGCTTCTTTCCGGTAAAGAGCCGCAGAAATATAAAGTAAAGGACGGAGATATCCTGTTGATGGATAAAGAACATTTGCTTGTTATGATGGACTTTGTGGATAGCTTTATGGTAAAAACAGGCATTGATTGATTTTTTATTACTACATTTGTCTGATATGGGACAGGAATTCAGAAACTAAGTACTATTATAAATTCAGAGATATGAGAAAGTTGTTTTTATTAGCTATTGTTTTATGTGTATGGAGTGTTGTTGCCGATGCTCAGGAGAGTGAGAGAAGATATATTGAGGTAACCGGTTCTTCTGAAATAGAAGTTGTGCCGGATGAGATTCATCTTTTGATTCAGATAAAGGAATATTGGAAAGAGGAATTTGTGCCGAAGTCCAAGCCGGAAGATTATAAAACGAAAGTTCCGTTGGAATGGATTGAAAAAGATTTGCGTCGGGTACTAAGTAGGAGGGAATTTCGGATGAGGCTATTCGTGTGCAGGAAATCGGAGACTATTGGCGTCAGAAAGGAAAAGAATTTCTGATAGGTAAGCAACTGGACATCCGGTTTACTGACTTCGAAAAGATAAATGCCGTTATTAAGAAGATTGATACGAAAGGCATCGAGTCCATGCGTATCGGGGAGCTGAAGCACAAGGATTTGCCGAACTATCGTAAACAAGGTAAGATAGAAGCATTGAAAGCAGCACGTGAAAAGGCATCTTATCTTGTGGAAGCTATGGGACAAAAACTGGGTGAGGTCATTCGTATTGTCGAACCGGCTTCGAGCTATGTAAGTCCTTATTCTCTTTATCAGGCACAGAGTAATGTCAGTATGGGGACAAGCTGCCACTGAGCAATATCGCGTTATTACATTGCGGTATGAGATGACGGCGCGTTTTGCTATTGAATAATTTTTTTCTTGCTAAGAATTACAGTTCGCATTACATAAAACTGTACCTTTGTATGCGATGAGCTATTCGTCTGACAGCTGTTGAACTTTCGTCTGACAACTGTTTCTTTTTCGTCTAACAATTGTCAGACGAAAAGGTAACAGTTGTCAGACGATTATTTTTATGCTAAACTAAAGTTAAGGTTTAGTATAAGAGGACTGAAATGTTAGCGAATAAACTGATAGACACATAAACAACTAATAAAAAATATACTAATGAGTGCATTTTATGATTTGTATGAGACTCCGGACCCTAATGATACAGGGGAGAAACAACCCCTTCATGCCCGCATTGTTCGAGTGGAACTTATTCGAAAAAAAGATTTTATAGAACGCGTATCCCGTCACCAACCTTTTCCGCACAATATAATTGAAGGAGTACTTGGCGCTGTAGTTGATGAACTGGCCGAAGCCTTGGCGGATGGATACATCGTGGAATTGGGCGAACTTGGACATTTCAGCATTTCGTTGAAGTGTACCCATAAAGTGATGACTAAGAAAGAAATTCGCGCCGAGTCTATCCGTTTTGACAATGTTCATTTACGTACTTCCAAAGAATTTAAAAAAGGAAAATAAAGCGGGAGATAGAACTTGAACGAGTTGAGAACTCCAATGAAAAAACTCACAATGCTAAAATATCCATTGAAGACCGTCTCCAAATGTTGCAGGAATTTCTGAAGAAAAACGGAGGAATCACGCGTATAGAATATAGCAGACTGACCGGACTCCCCCGATTGAAAGCAATTGATGATTTGAATACTTTCATCAAGGAGGGAACTCTTCGCAAGAGGGGAGCAGGACGAACTGTCTTTTTATGTGTGGAAACAGAAGGAATGAAACAATGAATTAAAATATATATGGATTAATTATTAGAGGATACTACAGAAAACCACTCGCACACTAATTTTGTTCTACCTGTCAGTTTCTTATCTATCTTTTCCAATAATGAAGAATAATATTCTGTATGTATTTTTATCCAGTTATCCAAACAGCCGTCTCCTTCGTTGACAGCAAATTCTTCTGTTATATCTTGAAAATCTACAATCTCTATTCTTTCAATTTTCACAATACATTTTTCTTTGCCCTGTGAGTCTAGTATAGAAGCGCATTCATTGACTTTAATTTCTTCTTGATTCATAAGAGAATAATCATATAAAGAAGAAGTTGCTGTTTTTTTCTCCTGATAAGACCTTGTCTGCCAATTCGTCTGTATCGCATCCGAACTGTATTCTATGTTTTATTTCCATCATGCTTAGATAGATAATATCTTTTCCCCGTTTTTCAGATATTCGGTTAGCGGGATTCCCATATATCTAACAGTTATACCTAGATTTGTGATGATAGAGGCTACCCCGAAATTCTCACAGCAATCTTGGCATGCCTCAATCGTAATTCCTGATTGTAACATCTCTAATATTTCAGTCTGTACTTGCGTATCGTTGGCTACTAATTTCACAGATGCTCCCCAAAGAATAATATTTATATGTTTCCACCAACCTCTGTTTTTAGAGTTTAAGGCATACATTGCCAACATATTAAAAACGGTATCTTTGTTGTCAGTCGTCCAAAGAATGGTTAATTTGTCATTTGCGCTCATAATCTGTTATCTTTTGATGATTCTTTATTTTCTATAGACATATTGTGTCACTATGCTATGAAACAAAAAGTAATGAATAAAAAATTGAATGTCGTTTATTACTATTCTTTTAATAACACATATTAAGTCAGATAATTTGCACCTTTTGTTTCATACGAGTATCTTTGCCTTACTGTTCTGTTAAAACGATAGGGGGAGAATGTATCACAAGAGAAAAAATAAGAGCATACATAGCATGGATGTTATTCATGACATTCATTCCCTTCTTTGTAGTGAAAACCTTTCACTATCATGGAAGTGAAGATGAAACGTCATGCTCTCATGCCGACCATTCCCGGAGTCATGCCGAGGATTGTGCGATATGTAAATACTCCCTTTCTCTCTTTACAGAACCTCAGCCGGTAGAATTTCATTGTATATTGACGCTCGTTCCTTACGAGACGATTACTTACCAGGATAAGGTTGTCTGCAAACGAACTTATTCGCATCACCTACGCGCGCCTCCTGCCGCATAATTACATATTCATATTTTCTAGGAAGACAGGTTCATTGTAACTTGTCCTCACATTCATTTTACACATTATATAAAAAAGATTGTAATTGATGCGTATCGGAATTATTTCGGGCGTAATAGGGTTGTTTGTAACCTTACCCGTCCACGCACAGAAGTCCGATTCAATCAAGAGTATGCTTTTGCCTGATGTTGTTGTGACCGAGTCGTACCAACAGCGTCAAGCCAAGAAGTCTGCACTTACGGTTGAAGTGATAGAACAGGATTTTCTGCGCAAACATTTTACGGGAAACTTCATGCAGGCAGTGGAGAACATTCCCGGAGTACAAGCTATGGACATAGGCTCCGGCTTCTCCAAACCGATGATTCGGGGGATGGGATTCAACCGGATAGCCGTATTGGAAAAACGGAATCAAGCAGGAAGGCCAGCAATGGGGAGCCGACCACGGACTGGAACTGGATGCCTTCAATATCGAAGCAGTCAATGTCTTGAAAGGTCCTTCCTCACTGCTTTACGGCAGTGATGCCATGGGTGGAGTGATTGATATAGCCTCTCCTCCCATACCTTCTGCGAATATGCTCTTCGGCGATGTCACCCTATTGGGCAAATCCGTCAACGGAACACTGGCAGGTTCGCTGATGCTGGGACTTAAAAGAATGCCTGGTATGCGCAAATCCGTTATTCCGAACAGCACTTCGGTGATTACCGCATCCCTACGGATACCATTGTCTACCTGACTCAGAAAAATGCCCGTCTATGGGCGTAAACTGAAAAAATACGGCAGGAGTGGAACGCAATATCGGCCTTTTCACCCAATATCAGCGAAAAGGCTATAGAGCAGACTATTCCATCAGTAATGTCTATCAGAAGACGGGGTTCTTTCCGGGCGCACACGGTGTCCCCGACGCATCGCGCGTAGAAGATGACGGAGACAGCCGGAATATCGAACTGCCTTACAGCAAGGTAAATCATCTGAAAGTAACCACACATCAGCAATATGCTTGGGAGAAACTGATCCTGTCCGGTGATTTGGGATTTCAGAATAACCATCGGGAGGAATGGAGTGCTTTTCATACTCATTACGGCTCCCAGCCTGCGCCGGAGAAGGACCCGGATAAAGAACTGGCTTTCGATCTGAACACATACAGTGCTTCGGTAAAAGCCCGCTTTATTGGCTCTTCTTCATGGGAGCATACGTTGGGGTGGGATGGGCAACATCAGCAGAACGACATTTCCGGCTATTCATTCTTGTTGCCGGAATACCATCGTTCTACTACCGGATTGCTCTGGCTTACGACGTATAAGCCTAATAACATTCTCTCTGTCAGTGGAGGCGTGCGATATGATTATGGTTATATTGGCATCTCTCCGCACGAGGATGTTTATCTGGCGGATTACCTTCGGAGGCAAGGATATGATGATGAACAAGTAGAGTCCTATAAATGGAACAGTCATGCCGTCCGAAAGCATTTCGGTGACTATTCCTTTTCTTTGGGACTGGTATGGACACCCTCCGTTCAGCACATGGTGAAAGTGAACATCGGACGTAGCTTCCGCCTCCCGGAGCCAATGAACTGGCTGCTAACGGTGTACATCACGGCACTTTCCGTCACGAGCAGGGAGATGCTTCTCTGAAATCCGAGCAAGGATGGCAGATGGATGCTTCCTACAACCTGCGATATCACGGACTTTCCGTTTCCGTGTCTCCTTTTGTCAGTTGGTTCAGTAACTACATCTTTCTGCGTCCCACAGGCGAATGGTCAGTTCTGCCGCATGCCGGACAGATTTACCGCTACACGGGAGCCGAAGCACTGTTTGCCGGAACGGAGGCTACGATAGACATTAACTTTCTGCGTCACTTCAATTACCGTATCTCCGGAGAATACGTCTACACCTACAACTGTGACGAGCATATTCCGTTAAGTTTTTCTCCGCCGTTCGGTATGCGGAATACGTTGACATGGCAAAGAAAAACACTATATGCTTTATGCGGAGTGGCAACTTATTGCCCGTCAGAACCGTGTAGACCGTAATGAGGACCGTACACCGGGGGCTAACCTGTTTCATTTGGGTGGCTCGCTGAATATTCCGGTTGGCAGGACTAACGAGATAGAAATAACCCTGACCGCCCGTAATATCTTCAATACCAGATATTACAATCATCTTAGTTTTTACAGGAAAGTAGAAATTCCGGAACCGGGACGAAACTTCCAATTATTAATCAAAATTCCATTTAAAAAATTACTGTAATGAAAACAAAACTTTACCTCCCGATCATCAGCCTTCTGGCAATGTCTGTATTTGCATTTATTTCTTGTGACGATTCGGATAGCGATACCACCAAACCGGTGATTGAACTAAGTGAACCGGAAGAAGGGCAAGAACTGAAAATTGGCGACGAGCACGGAGTACATTTTGAAATGGATCTGTCGGACGACGTCATGTTAAAGTCATATATGATTGAAATACATAGTAATTTCGACCACCATTCGCATGGAAAGAGCAGGGCTGCTGCTACGGGCGAAGCCACTGTCGATTTCAGTTTCAACAGGTCTTATGATATCTCCGGAAAGAAAACGGCGCATATCCATCACCACGATATTGTAATTCCGGCCAATGCTACTCCGGGCGATTATCATCTGATGGTTTATTGCACGGATGCCGCAGGAAACGAAACCTACATTGCGCGCAATATTGTACTGAGCACTACCGCCGAAAGGGACGATCATCATCACGATGAATAAATAAAATAGCCAGCCTGCCATGCAAAACGGGGCGGGATGGAGTATCTTTTTTCTCTTATTAATCAGTGTTCGTATAATTTTCTTTAAAAGGTGTAATAGTTATTACACCTTTTGTGTTTCCAAAGCTTTACTTTTGTGAAAAAATACTTTTCACTATGATGAAGTTACCATTTATAAACCGAATTTTTCCTTCGTACAGATCGAAGATAATAGCCATTATCATTGGCGGTATTATTGTAGGCGGAGGAGCTTTATTTATGTACATGCTTCGGGCACATACGTATCTGGGCGATGATCCGGCAGCGTGTGTGAATTGTCACATCATGTCTCCTTATTATGCCACATGGTTTCACAGTTCACATGCACGGGATGCCACCTGTAACGATTGTCATGTTCCTCACGAGAACATTGTAAAGAAATGGACATTCAAAGGAATGGATGGTATGAAGCACGTCGCAGCTTTCCTTACCAAAAAGTGAGCCACAAGTGATACAGGCCCACGAGGCCAGTTCGCAGGTGATTATGAACAATTGTATTCGTTGCCATACACAACTGAATACGGAGTTTGTAAAAACAGGAAAGATAGATTATATGATGTCTATGGTAGGAGAAGGAAAAGGCTTGCTGGGACTGTCATCGGGATGTACCTCATGGTGGTAAGAATTCGTTGTCCGCTACTCCGGCAGCTATCGTCCTTCTTCCCGAATCGCCTGTACCGGAATGGCTCCGGAAGATGGTTAATAATAAGGAATAAGCATATACATAACTACGTAATAAAATAATAAAACCGATATACAATGGAAAAGAAATTAAAATCATGGCAAGGATGGCTGTTGTCCGGAGGTTCAATGGTCGTTGTTTTTGTTTAGGATTATGTGTTTCTGCGTTGATGGAGAGGAGGGCGGAAGTCGCCAGTATCTTTAATAACCGCAAAACTGTCATTAAAGGTATTGAAGCACGCAACGAACTGTTTAAAGATGATTTTCCCCGCGAATATCAGACTTGGACGGAAACGGCAAAGACTGATTTTGAAAAGCGAGTTTAATGGCAATGTCGCTGTTGATGCTTTGGAAAAACGTCCGGAAATGGTTATTCTGTGGGCAGGATATGCATTTTCAAAAGACTATTCCACTCCGCGCGGACATATGCATGCTATCGAGGATATTACGGCGTCACTTCGTACCGGTTCTCCTGCAGGTCCGCACGATGGCCCTCAGCCTTCTACTTGCTGGACTTGTAAGAGTCCGGATGTTCCCCGCATGATGGAAGCATTGGGAGTCGATTCTTTCTATAATAACAAATGGGCTGCCTTTGGTGATGAAATCGTGAATCCGATCGGCTGTTCCGACTGCCACGATCCGGAAACAATGAATCTTCATATCAGCCGTCCGGCATTGATTGAAGCTTTCCAGCGTCAGGGAAAGATATCACAAAAGCTACTCCACAGGAAATGCGTTCATTGGTCTGTGCGCAGTGCCACGTAGAATATTACTTTAAGGGTGACGGTAAATATTTGACTTTCCCGTGGGATAAAGGTTTCACTGTAGAAGACATGGAAGCATATTATGATGAGGCAGGTTTCTATGATTACATTCATAAGTTAAGCCGTACTCCGATCTTGAAAGCCCAGCATCCCGACTATGAAATAGCTCAGATGGGTATTCACGGGCAAAGGGGCGTTTCTTGTGCCGATTGTCATATGCCTTATAAGAGTGAAGGGGCGTGAAATTCAGTGACCATCATATTCAGAGCCCATTGGCAATGATTGACCGCACCTGTCAGACTTGTCATCGTGAGAGTGAAGAAACATTACGTAACAATGTGTACGAGCGTCAGCGCAAGGCAAATGAAATCCGTAACCGTCTGGAACAGGAACTGGCAAAGGCGCATATCGAAGCAAAATTTGCCTGGGATAAGGGTGCTACAGAAGATCAGATGAAAGATGTGCTTGCATTGATTCGTCAGGCACAATGGCGTTGGGACTTCGGTGTGGCATCACATGGAGGTTCTTTCCATGCACCGCAGGAGATTCAGAGAATTCTTTCTCATGGTCTGGACCGTGCTATGCAGGCTCGTCTGGCTGTATCCAAAGTTTTAGCGAAGCATGGGTATACGGAAGACGTTCCGATGCCGGACATTTCAACGAAGGCCAAAGCACAGGAATATATCGGTCTTGATATGGATGCTGAAAGAGCTGCTAAGGAGAAATTCCTGAAAACGACCGTTCCGGCATGGCTGGAGAAGGCAAAGGCAAACGGGCGTCTGGCACAAAAAGTAAAATAGGGATATATGTGGAGCAAACCGTGGAGTTATAAAGAAGGGCTGGTGATTGGTGCGGGATTACTGGTGATAGGTATTTTGCTGCAAATGGCAGTGGGAGCCATCAACTGGGGCCTGTTTGCCTGTCCGGTCAATGCGATTGTGTTAGTGGTTTATATCATAGCGCTGGTAGCCATGCACCTTCTTCGTAAACGTGTGTATCTGTTTGGATGGTTGAGCCATTATTCCGCTGCCGTTTCTTCCCTGGTATGGGTAGCCGGCATGACGGTGATCATGGGACTTATCCGGCAGGCTCCTTCCGGTCATGCTTCCAATGATATACTGGGATTTTCGCAGATGATTTCGTCCTGGCCTTTCGTCCTGCTTTACTTTTGGATGGTCACTGTATTGGGACTGACCATATTCCGTGCCAGCTTTCCATTCAGGATTGGCAGACTATCCTTTCTTCTCAATCACGTAGGATTGCTCGTGGCATTGATTACGGCTACTTTGGGAAATGCCGATATGCAACGCTTGAAGATGACTACCCGAATGGGAAACGCAGAATGGAGGGCTACCGATGATAAAGGAAAATTGATAGAACTTCCGTTGGCTATCGAACTGAAGGATTTTACGATTGATGAATATCCTCCGAAACTGATGCTGATTGACAATGAAACGGGGAGTACTCCCCGAAAAGTCTCCTGTGCATTTACTGCTTGAAAACGGAGTTTCGAGGGCAGTCTGCTGGATTGGGACTTGTTTGTCGAACAGTCTATTCCGATGGCTGCCTCCGTAGCTACAGAGGACACACTGAAATTTACAGATTTCCATTCGATGGGAGCGACATATGCAGTGTATCTGAAGGCCGTCAACCGAAAGAACCAACAGACGAAAGAAGGGTGGGTGGCTGTGGTAGTTTTCTTTTTTCCTTATAAGGCATTGCGTCTCGACTCTCTGACGAGTCTGGTGATGCCGGAACGGGAACCGCAACGTTTTGCTTCGGAAGTAAAAGTCTACACACAGGAAGGAACGATAATGGAAAGTACGATTGAAGTAAATCGTCCGATGGAGATAGCAGGATGGAAAATTTATCAGCTTAGTTATGATGAGTCGAAAGGTCGCTGGAGCGATATCAGTGTCTTTTGAGCTGGTTCGCGACCCGTGGTTGCCTGTAGTATATGCAGGGATCATTATGATGATGCTCGGAGCAATTTGTCTGTTTGTCAATGCACAAAAGAGGAAAGAGGAGGACACGGAATGAGTTGGGAACATTTTATATGGTTTGCGATAGCCGCATTGATTTGCTGGGGCTTGGGCGCGTTTGCTGCCTGGGAAGGAAAGAAGCCGGTATGGGCTTATGGGTTTACCTTGTTGGGGCTGGCTATCTTTTCAGTTTTATCCTCGGTATGTGGATTTCTCTGGAACGTCCTCCGATGCGGACGATGGGAGAGACACGTCTGTGGTATTCTTTCTTCCTTCCATTGGCTGGTTTGATAACGTACGTGCGTTGGAAATATAAATGGATTCTTAGTTTCAGTTGCATTCTCTCAATGGTATTTATCTGTATTAATATCTTTAAACCGGAGATTCACAATAAAACGCTGATGCCTGCTTTGCAAAGTCCGTGGTTTGCCCCTCATGTCATAGTGTATATGTTTGCTTATGCGATGTTGGGGAGCTGCGGTGGTCATGGCTGTCTATCTGCTTTGGTTCAAAAAAAGAAGGATATTGAACGGAAAGAGATGGACTTATGCGATAACCTGACTTATGTGGGCTTGGCATTTATGACATTGGGAATGCTGACGGGAGCTATCTGGGCGAAAGAAGCGTGGGGGCACTACTGGGCTTGGGACCCGAAAGAGACATGGGCGGCAGCTACTTGGTTCTCCTATCTGGTATATATCCATTTCAGGCTGGGCAGACCGTTGAAGAGTCGTCCGGCATTAGTCATTCTGTTAGTATCATTTGTCTTATTACAAATGTGTTGGTATGGAATCAATTACCTTCCATCGGCACAAGGAGTTAGTGCACATACTTATAACTTAAATTGAAATATCAATGAAAACATTTTATTGGTCATTCGTTCTTATGCTATTGCCAAGCATGGCATACACACAAACTACGGAGAAGGAAAATGAATTTTCGATGTCTATGCAAATCAGACCTCGTGCGGAGTATCGAAACGGTGCTTTAGTCCCTCGCAATGAAGGGCAGAAGGCTGCATCATTCATTAATAACCGTGCCCGTTTGTCACTGGACTACAAGCGTTCGGACCTTGAAATCAAGATGTCGGCACAGCATGTCGGAGTATGGGGCAAGATCCGCAGATTGACAAGAATGGTCGCTTTATCTTGAATGAGGCATGGGCAAAGCTGGATTTTGGAAAAGGCTTCTTTGCACAGTTAGGTCGTCAGACGTTAGTTTATGATGATGAACGTATTTTGGGCGGACTGGACTGGAATGTGGCAGGCCGTTATCATGATGCGTTGAAACTGGGATATGCCAATAAGAATAATGAAATACATGCTATTCTGGCTTTCAACCAGAATGATGAAAAAACGGCAGGTGGTACTTATTACAATTCTTCTATTGGTCAGCCTTACAAGAATATGCAGACTGTGTGGTATCACTATAAAGCAGATAAGATTCCGTTCGGGGCTTCTTTACTGTTTATGAATTTAGGGTTAGAGACAGGGAATCAGCTCACTCAAGATTCTCATACCCGCTACTTGCAAACGATGGGAACTTATCTTACATATAAAAATAGCGGATGGAACTTGGATGGCGCTTTCTACTACCAAACAGGTAAGAACAAGGATGCCGAGAGTGTTTCTGCTTTCATGGCAAGTGCTACGGCAGCTTATGCGTTCAATAAAACATGGGGAATGGTTGTAAGCTTTGATTATTTGAGCGGAAATGAAGAAGGTAGTAGTAAATTTAAGGCTTTTGACCCTCTTTATGGGACGCATCATAAATTCTATGGCAGCATGGATTATTTCTACGCTTCTGCATTCAACAAAGGATTTGCTCCCGGATTAATAGATGGTCGTCTTGGGGCTCGTTTTCGTGCATCTGCCAAGGTAGATATGGAACTCAATTATCATTATTTTGCTACTGCTACTGAAGTAGATTTTAAAGAAGATTTGAAGAAGTCACTCGGTTCGGAAGTTGACTATCAGATCAATTGGTCCGTAATGAAAGATGTGAAACTCTCTGCCGGTTATTCTTTTATGCTTGGAACGAAGACGATGGATGCTGTGAAAGGCGGAAATCATAAGAGCTGGCAAGACTGGGGATGGGTATCTGTCAATATCAACCCGAAAGTGTTTTTTACAAAATGGTAATTGAAACCTAGCTAGGATTCAGATTAAACCGTTGATAGAATATAAAAAAGTGGCACAGCATTAAATTTAGGCTGTGCCACTTTCTTTTTTATTATAAGTATTTCTCCAGCGCCATTTTATTCAGAATCTCGATCTTTTTCCTTCCATTGTGATCAGCCCTTCCTTGATTATCTTATTGATTTCTTTGGATAAAGCAGGACGTGATACATTCAGGTACTCGGCAAGCTGTGACTGGTATGCATGATCTCTACAGTCAGAGAATCTTTTTTCTTATGTTCGAATAAGTAAACAATAAACCTTTCGCGTACAGTCTTGCGCGACAGAGGTTTCAAACGTGATACGGTACATATATTGCAATTTCCGGCGATGCAAAGAAAATTGTGCAACACCTGCGGGTCCTGACTGATGACTTTAAAAGTGGAATCTTTGGTTGCCATGAGTACCACGCTGTCTTCCAAAGCAGTAAAAGTAGCTGGCAAAGTATTGTTTGAATTGAAAAGATGAGGAGTGGCGAAGGTACGTGGAGCGATAATGTATTCAATCATCACTTCGTTCCCTAATCCGTCAATAATATCTGTGCGTAGTTTTCCTTCCAATAACACATATAGTTTGTTGCAAGGTGTACCTTGCGTAACAACTATTTCTTTTTATCCGCTGCATAGATAACGAAATCCAGTTTATCCAGCAGAGATTCCTTAATGTTCAGAGGTAAATCCCGAAATAAAAGGATTTGAAATAATTTTTCTTTATGTGCGTTGGTCAGTTGTATTTTTTCATTGCATTATGTTGTTCGTATCATGGGCAAAGATATGAATTATATATGGGCAGAGAAAATCTTTTTTATGTTTGTGCCGCCGAAAGACCGATTATGGATGAGATGAAAAGGATATTGATAAAAAGTAAAATGGCAGAAAATGTTTGAATCAGTAATTAGGGGTACACATCTCTGTAATTTATCTACATTTGCTATATGATAAATTGTCTATTTTTTGCAGAGTGAAAAAAGGCTGATTAATGAAATTCAAAAATAAAAGTAATAAAGTTATGGCTAAAAAGTTCTGATTATTTCGTCCAGCCCCGAAAGGGCGGTAATTCTGATATGCTTTGTGACGAATTTATGAAAGGTGTTCTCGAAACAGGCAATGAAGTAGAAAAGATTTTCTGAAAGAGAAAGTAATTCATCCTTGTACGGGATGTAGTGTTTGCAGCATGTATGGCAAACCCTGCCCCCAGAAAGATGATGCCGCAGGAATTGTAGAGAAAATGATTGCTGCTGATGTCATCGTAATGGCAACACCTGTTTATTTCTATACGATGTGCGGACAGATGAAGATTATGATTGACCGTTGTTGTGCGCGTTATACGGAAATAACGAATAAGGAATTTTATTTCATTATTGCAGCGGCGGAGAATGATAAAGGGGATGATGGAACGTACGATTGATGGTTTCCGTGGCTTCCTTGATTGTCTGGAAAATCCGCAGGAAAAGGAGTGATTTATGGAATAGGTGCCTGGAAGGTAGGAGAAATAAAAGATACTCCCTACATGCAGGAAGCCTATGAGATGGGAAAAATGGTGTAAACGTTCGCTTTAGGTAAACATTTCCCGTCTTATATAACAACCTTTCAGGATGGTGTCACTATGCTGAGTATATAGTGACGCTATACCTGTAGGATAGTGACACTAAAGCAGTATGATAGTGACACTATAGTAATGGGATAGTGACACCATATTTTTGTCTGGATTTAATGAGAGAAGTTTAGTTTAACGATTCTGTTACAATAATCTTCTTTCGTTCGATTCAAAGCTCCAATAAAGTCTTTTTAGCTACAAGACCACCGGCATATCCGGTCAGTTTATGATCACTGCCGATCACCCTGTGACAAGGAATAAGTATTGAAATCGAATTTGCTCCATTCGAAGAGGCTACCGCACGGATAGCTTTAAGATTATCCAGTCTCTGTGATAATTGAGCATAAGATATCGTTGTTCCGTAGGGAATGTTTAATAATTCATTCCATACACTCTTTTGAAACTCTGTCCCGACAAGAAGCAGAGGAATATCAAACGTAGTCCTTTGACGGGAAAAATACTCATCTAGCTGGCTGATCGTTTGCGTTATCACTTCAGAGTTTTCTATTGCGTACTGAGCATTTAGCGCTTTTGTATTCGTTTATCGATTGCTGCTCTGCGTTCTTCACTCACCACCCAGTCGCACATACAGAGTCTTGTTCTCGAAAGAACCGAGTATCAATTTCCCGCATGGAGATTGATAGTACTGTATCTGAACTGTATTTACTTTACCTTTTGCTTCTTTCTCCATTTTGATTCTTTATTTAAAGGGTTTGATATGGATGTAAAAGTAATTATTTGTATTCAAACTACAAAATGAATAATTCGGCAATAGAAGCCTGAAACAAAATCTTTTACCCTTACAGTCGATTTAAATTGATTGATTACTTGTTCTGCCGTAGAATTATTATAATTTTGTAGCAGAACTTTTTTATTTCGTAGTATTTGATTAAGAACCAAACCACATGAACTATAAAATAACGACTCTTGTCGAAAATTGTGTCTATGGACGTAAATTGCAGGCAGAACATGGTCTTTCCCTCTATATTGAGACACCGGAAAACAGATTACTTTTTTGATACGGGAGCTTCTGATTTATTTATCCGTAACGCCCGGTTATTGAATATTGACTTGCAAAAAGTAGATTATTTAGTATTATCTCATGGTCACAGTGACCATACGGGTGGACTACGCCATTTTCTTGAACTAAATGCCGAAGCAACGGTTGTCTGCAAACGCGAAGTGTTTTTTTCTAAATTCAAGGATGAACGTGAGAATGGAATGAAATATACACGCTCGCTTGATCTTTCTCGTTTTCGTTTTATTGATGAGTTGACTGAACTGGTTCCCGGAGTATTTCTTTTTTCCCTCTGTGGATATTATAGACCCGAAGGATACACATTTTTGAACGATTTTGGATTCAAAAGGAAGATGGTTCTAGAGTCCCCGATACCTTTCCGGACGAGTTAGCTATGGTACTGGTTGAGCCTGAAGGACTTTCCATTTTAAGTGCCTGTTCCCACCGGGGTATTACAAATATATTGCGGACTGTAAGAACGGCATTTCCGGAACTCCCCTGTAATTTGCTTTTTAGGTGGATTTCATATTCATAATGCAGAAGAATCCAAATATCAGGTTATTGCTGATTATTTGCACGAATATTTACCTCAAAAGATAGGTGTCTGTCATTGTACGGGAGTAGATAAATATGCTTTCTTCTATAAGGATTTTGGAGACAGAATATTTTATAACCATACAGGGAAATTGATTCAGACGGATTCTCTGTTATAATAATCTGCGACGACTAAACAAGAATATATAAAAACAAACTGGATGAATTTTAAAGACTGCATAGATTCTTATCCCTTTATATTAATGGAAGGTGCTTTAGGCGAGCGACTAAAAAGGGAGTTTGATTTGGATATCAGTGGTACTGTTGCAATGGCTGACTTAGTCTATCAGCAGAAAGGTAGACTGGCATTAGAAACGCTATGGAATGAATATATTGATATTGCATATAGGTATCAACTACCATTTCTTGCAACAACTCCAACAAGAAGGGCCAATAAAGAACGGATTTATATGGCTGGATACAATGAATCCATTATTGCAGATAATGTGGATTTTCTTCGTTCCATAAAAGAAGCAGCAAATGTAGATATGTATATCGGTGGTTTGATGGGATGTAAGGGAGATGCATACACTGGCGAAGAGGCTCTAAATCTGAAGAGGCAATAGACTTCCATAGTTGGCAGGCCGGTTTGTTTAAATCTGCCAAAGTTGATTTTTTATATGCAGGTATTATGCCTGTATTGACGGAAGCTATCGGGATGGCAGTCGCTATGTCTGATACGGATATTCCTTATATTATCGCTTTACGATTCAAAGAGACGGAAAACTGATAGATGGGCATACCATTGATGATGCCATACATTGCATTGATAATCATGTGTCTAACAAACCTGTGTGCTATATGACAAATTGTGTTCATCCTGATATTGTTTACGAAGCACTTTCTCATAAGTTCAATCAAACACAAACGGTAAAATCTCGCTTTTTGGGGTATACAAGCAAATACTTCCCAATTGTCATATAAAGAATTGGATGGAGCAAATCATTTACATACTTCTTCGGCAGCCGATCTGAGTGAAGCTATTTTAAAGTTGAAATCTGATTGTCATCTTAAAATATTTGGTGGGTGTTGTGGAACAGACAGCAGTCACATGGAAAAAAATCGCTAAAATATCGGAAGTGACTTAAACTAACTAGAAATACGGTCTTCTCATGAAACAAGGAATATAGAATAAATATATAAACATACAATAATATGAAGAAAATAATCATCTCTTTAGCGCTGGTACTGACTGCATTATCCAGCTATGCTATTACCCCTTTGTGGATGCGTGATGCACGTATCTCACCGGACGGAAAGGAAATCGTCTTTTTGTTATAAAGGCGACATTTACAAAGTCCCCGTTCAAGGGGAACCGCTACCCAATTAACAACACAAGTGCTTTCTTATGAGGCTAATCCCGTCTGGTCGCCAGATGGTAAACAAATCGCGTTTGCCAGCGACCGGAATGGGGAACTTCGATCTCTTTATCATGTCTGCCGATGGAGGAACTGCACGTCGGTTGACTTATCATTCTGCCTCGGAGATTCCTTCGGCTTTCACTCCGGATGGTAAATTTGTACTTTTCTCCGCCTCCATTCAGGACCCTGCGCAAAGTGCCCTTTTTCCTACCGGAGCCATGACGGAATTATATAAAGTTCCGGTTACCGGAGGACGTACCGAACAAGTGTTGGCTACTCCTGCCGAATGGGTATGCTTTGATAAATCGGGAAAAACTTCCTTTATCAGGACCGTAAAGGTTTTGAAGATGAATGGAGAAAACACCATACCTCATCTATAACAAGAGACGTTTGGCTATACGATGCTTCGACCGGAAAACATACCAATCTGACCAATCGGGAAGGAGAAGACCGTAATCCGGTATATGCACCGGATGGTAATTCGGTCTATTTTCTAAGTGAGCGCAATGGCGGTTCATTTAATGTATATAACTTTGCCCTGAACACTCCGCAGGAAGTGAAAGCCATCACCACTTTCCGCACGCATCCGGTACGTTTCTTGTCAATCAGCGATAAAGGAACTTTATGCTATACGTATGACGGAGAACTTTATACACAAGAGCCCAATGCCCGCCCGAAGAAAGTAAATGTTGATCTTGTGCGTGATGATGAAAAAGAGATTGCCACTCTCAGATTTTTCTCAGGGTGCGACTTCTGCTTCTGTGTCTCCGGATGGCAAGCAGGTGGCTTTTATTGTGCGAGGTGATGTTTTTGTGACTTCAACCGATTATGCTACGACCAAGCAAATAACAAATACTCCGGCAAAGGAATCCGGTGTATCTTTTGCTCCCGACAACCGTACACTGGTTTATGCCAGCGAGCGGACCGGCAACTGGCAACTTTATACCGCTAAGATAGCTCGTAAAAGAAGAGGCGAATTTCCCTAACGCCACTCTTATTGAAGAGGAAGTATTGCTCCCCTCTAAAACCGTAGAACGTGCTTACCCGCAATACTCTCCGGATGGTAAGGAATTGGCTTTTATCGAAGACCGTAGCCGGTTGATGGTACTCAACCTGAAAACTAAAAAAGTACGTCAGGTGACAGACGGTTCTACATGGTACAATACAGGGAGGCGGATTCGACTACGAATGGTCGCCCGATGGCAAGTGGTTTACGCTTGAGTTTATCGGCAATCGTCATGATCCCTATTCGGATATCGGCATTGTCAGTGCGCAGGGAGGTACTATCACTAATCTGACTAACAGTGGTTATATTAGCGGCTCTCCACGTTGGGTACTGGATGGAAATGCCATTCTGTTCCAGACCGAACGTTATGGTATGCGTGCCCATGCTTCCTGGGGATCACAACAGGATGTGATGCTGGTATTCTTGAATCAGGATGCTTACGACCGTTACCGTTTGAGTAAAGAGGATTTCGAACTGCTCAAAGAATTTGAAAAGGAGCAGAAGAAAGCAAAGGAGAAAGACGGTGATAAGAAAAAGGACGGAAGTCAGTCTAAAAAGGAAAAGGCAGACAAAGAAAAAAAGATAAGGTAGACAAAGAAGGAGATAAGGAGGATACCGAAAAGGACAAGGCAGACAAGAAAGATATTGTTGTGGAACTCAGCGGTATTGAGGACCGTATTGTACGCCTGACTCCTAACTCTTCTGATTTAGGTAGTGCTATTCTTTCCAAAGATGGAGAAAATCTGTATTATTTCTCTGCTTTCGAAGAGGGATATGACCTTTGGAAAATGAATCTTCGTGAAAAAGGGACGAAGCGTCTCCATAAACTTAATTCCGGCTGGTCATCACTGATGCTGGATAAAAAGGAGATATCTTCTTGCTGGGAAGCAGAAATATGCAGAAAATGGACGCGAAGTCGGATGCTCTGAAATCTATCAGTTATCAGGCTGAAATGAAAATGGATTTGGCAGCCGAACGTGAGGCAATGTTCGATCATGTATATAAACAACATCAAAAACGTTTCTACAATCTTAATATGCACGGAGTGGACTGGAATGCCATGACAGCTGCCTATCGTAAATTCCTGCCACATATTGATAATAACTATGACTTTGCAGAATTACTGAGCGAATGGTTAGGTGAACTGAATGTTTCGCATACCGGAGGGCGCTATTCTCCGAGGGGCAATGGGGATGTAACCTCTAATCTGGGCTTATTGTTTGACTGGAATTATCAGGGAAAGGGTATGCAGATTGCTGAAATCGTAGAGAAAGGGCCGTTCGATCATTCCCGTACCAAAGTAAAGGCAGGGTGTATTATAGAAAAGATCAATGGGGAGGAAATAACTCCGGATAAGGACATCACTGATCTCTTGAATAATAAGGCAGGAAAGAAAACACTGGTTTCGCTGTACAACCCGCAGAATAAGGAACGTTGGGAAGAAGTGGTAAAACCTGTCACAAGCGGACAGTCTTAATGGCTTATTATATAAACGTTGGGTAAAGCAACGTGCTGAGGATGTGGAGAAATGGTCCGGCGGTCGTTTGGGATACGTTCATATTCAATCTATGGGAGATGGCAGTTTCCGTACTGTTTACTCGGATATTCTGGGAAAATACAATAACTGTGACGGAATTGTGATCGATACCCGTTTTAACGGAGGCGGTCGTCTGCATGAAGATATTGAAATTCTTTTCAGCGGTCAGAAATATTTCACTCAGGTGGTACGCGGACGTGAAGCCTGTGATATGCCAAGCCGTCGCTGGAACAAGCCTTCTATTATGTTGCAGTGTGAAGCCAATTATTCGAATGCGCATGGCACCCCGTGGGTGTACAAGCATCAGAACATTGGAAAACTGGTAGGTATGCCTGTTCCGGGAACTATGACAAGTGTATCTTGGGAAACTTTGCAGGACCCTTCATTGGTATTTGGGATTCCTATCATCGGTTATCGTCTACCGGATGGCAGTTATCTGGAAAATACTCAGTTGGAACCTGACATCAAGGTTGCCAACAGCCCGGAGACTATAGTGAAAGGAGAGGATACGCAACTTAAAATGGCTGTGGATGAATTGCTTAAAGAAATAGATAGTCGGAAGAAATAGACATCGTTCGTTTGTGTTAAAAGAACCGAAAAAAAAGTTTTATTGAAATGATGTGTCCAACTTATTCTTACTTTTGTGTTTGACAATAGTGTCAAACTAGGGGAACATAGTGTAGAACATGATTAAAATAGGAATTGATGTAGGTTCAACGACGGCGAAGTTAGTTGCCGTCGATGAAAATGATAATCTATTATTTTCAAAGTACGAGAGACACAATGCGAAAGCAAAAGAGACAATTCTATCATTCTTGAAAAGCTGTTATCTGAAATCGGAGATAAAGATATTTCCGTGAGGATAACAGGCTCTATCGGAATGGGAATTTCAGAGAAATGTTCGTTGCCGTTTGTACAGGAGGTTGTTGCGGCAGCGAAAGCGATACAAAAGGATTATTCTCATGTGACTTCCATGATAGACATCGGAGGAGAAGATGCCAAAGTCGTCTTCTTTAATGATGCCGAAGCGACCGATTTGCGTATGAACGGCAATTGCGCAGGAGGGACGGGTGCTTTTATTGACCAGATGGCGATTATACTGGGAGTGAATATTGATGAATTGAATCAACTAGCCATGAATGCGACACAGGTATATCCTATTGCCTCCCGTTGTGGCGTTTTCTGTAAAACGGATATTCAGAATCTGATAGCTAAAAAATGTAAGTCGTGAGAATATTGCGGCTTCCATCTTTCGTGCGGTAGCAGTTCAAACGGTAGTGACGCTGGCGCACGGTTGCGATATTACAACTCCCGTATTGTTTTGTGGTGGTCCGTTAACCTTCATTCCGGCACTGCGGAAAGCCTTCATTGATTATTTGTCCCTCGATGAAGAAGAGATCATACTGCCGGCCAACGGCACTTTCTTTCCCTGCACTAGGTGCTGCTCTATTTCATCTTGATAAAGAGGATTACTGTAAACTGTCCCATTTGATCGATAAGATTGACACTACTTTAAACGGTAACGGTAACCTTGCCTCAACAGGATTGGAACCTGTTTTTGCAAGTAATGAAGAATATGAAGCATGGAAAGAAAGAATATCCCGTCATAAGATGATATCTTCCGGCTTGAAAGCCGGAACACAGGATGTCTCTTTATCGGCATCGATTCAGGTTCTACTACGACAAAGATTGTTGTACTGGATGAAGATTCAAGGCTTCTGTATTCTTATTATAATATTAATGGCGGCAATCCGATAAAAAGGCTGTGGAAGAGGGGCTGAATCAGTTGAACGATGAATGTTTGAAGCAGAATGCCGTACTCAATATAAAAGGAAGCTGTTCTACCGGATATGGGGAAGACCTTATCAGGTCTGCCTTTCAGCCTTCATTCGGGGATTATCGAAACGATCGCCCATTATATGGCAGCGCATTATCTGAACAAGGATGTGTCTTTTTATCCTCGATATCGGCGGACAGGATATGAAGGTTATTTTGTGAATAATGGCGTGATTGACCGGATGGAGATTAATGAAGCATGCTCTTCCGGATGTGGTTCTTTTCTTGAAACGTTTGCTAAATCTCTGGGGTATTCGGCACAAGAGTTTTTCTCTGGCAGCCTGCCATTCGGAAGCACCGTGTGATTTGGGGAACAAGGTGCACCGTTTTTATGAACTCAAAAGTGAAACAGGTACTCAGGGAGGGGGCAACGATCAATGATATTGCCGCCGGACTGGCATATTCCGTTGTCAAGAATTGCCTGTATAAGGTGTTGAAACTGAAAGATATATCTGTTTTGGGAAAAGATATTGTTGTGCAGGGAGGCACCATGCGCAATGATGCGGTGGTCCGTGCCATTGAACTTCTCTCGGGGAGCGGAAGTGGCAAGGTGTGATACACCCGAATTGATGGGAGCATTCGGATGTGCATTATATGCGATGAAACATCAGGGGGAGTCCGTATCATTGGATGAGATTATCAATAAAGTCTCAATATTCGGCACGTTCTTTATATTGCAAGAGTTGCGATAATCGTTGTCTGGTCATTCGTTACGAGTTCGAAAGCGGCAAAAGTTATTATTCGGGAAACAGGTGCGAGAAAGTTTTCACGAATGGAGAGAGCAGTAACCGGAAAGGTCTGAATGTCTATCGGCAAAAGAAGAGCTTTTTGTTTCATCGCAGCGCAGAGATTGCAGCACCCGAGCAGATTATCGGAATCCCCCGATGTCTGAATATGTACGAGGAATATCCATTCTGGCACACTCTTTTCACTTCCTGTGGCATACAAGTCTGTTTGTCTGATCCGTCCAATTTCAGAAAGTATGAGCACAATGCGCGTATGGTGATGTCGGACAATATCTGCTTTCCGGCTAAGCTCTGGTACATAGTCATGTTCAGGACTTGATAGAAAAGAAGGTCGACCGGATTTTTTATGCCTTTTGTTATTTTCGAAAGAAAAGGGATGGAACAAAACAGTTATAATTGTCCGATTGTGACAGGTTATTCGGAGGTTATCAAAAAGTGTGCAGTCCGAAGGTATACCGGTTGATTCCCCTGCAATAACTTTCAAAGACCGGAATCTGTTGTTTAAACAATGCCGTGAATATCTGAGCGGTTTGAGCGTGGACGATCGGACGATTCAGCAAGCATTCCAAAAAGCGGAAAGCGAACAGCACTCTTTTATTAATACATTGGTCGATTATAACAAAAACATATTGCAGCAGACTGGAAAGGGAGAGACTTTGACTGTCATGTTGCCGGACGTCCTTATCATACCGATTCTCTGATACAGCACAAAGTCTCGGATATGCTTTGCGGATATGGGAGTGAATGTGATAGCGGATGATTTGGTGCGTCAGATGGATATACCGACGGATGATGCGCATTTTGTTGCTCAATGGGCGTATACGAACCGTATCCTGAAGGCTGCGAAATGGTGTGCGACACAAGGAAAGAATATTCAGTTTGTAGAGATGACTTCGTTCGGATGTGGACCGGATGCTTTTTCTGGTGGATGAAGTAAGGGATTTGCTGATGCGTCATAACAAATCGCTGACCTTATTGAAACTGGATGATATCAATAATATCGGTTCAATGAAGTTGAGAGTACGTTCCATGATTGAAAGCCTCAAACTTGCGAATGCGGATGGAACGGAAGACGGTGTAAAGGACTTTACGACCGTTCCTGTTTATGACAAGTCTTACCGTGACCGTAAGATACTCGTTCCTTACTTTACTCCGTTTATTTCACCTTTGATTCCTGCTATTATGAAAGTAGCCGGTTATGATGCGGAAAACCTTCCTCTCAGTGATAATGATTCAAGTGAATGGGGGTTGAAGTATGCGAATAATGAGGTCTGTTATCCGGCTACTCTGATAGTCGGCGATATTATAAAAGCACTTTAAAAGCGGGAAATATGATATTTCAAAATAGCCGTAGCCATCACCCAAACGGGAGGACAATGCCGTGCCAGCAACTATATTTCCTTGATAAAAAGGCGTTGGTGGATGCCGGATATACGGATATTCCGGTAATCTCTATCTCTGTGGGCAGTGACATAGATAATGACCAGCGCGTTCAAGGTCAACTGGATGAAAGTAGTACCGATAACTTTTCATGCCGTTTTGTATAGTGATTGCATTGCTAAGTTTTATTATGCGTCTGTGGTACGTGAGAAAGAAGCAGGTGCATCGGCAAAAGGCGCGTGATAAATACCTGCAACTGGCACCTGAAGTGATACTGAGAAGAGACATAAAGGGGTTGAACTCTTTGTTGCAATCGGCAATCACTGAATTTAATGAGGTATGTAGGGCTGTAGATACTCCTAAAGTCGGAATTGTGGAGAAATCTTCTTGAAATTCAATCCTTTCGCAAAAAAGAGATCATTGATTGGCTGATAGGCCGCAAGATAGAAGTGGTTCCGCCGATTCTGGCTGACTTTTTCATGCAGGGGTTTTGTGAACAGGAAAGTCAATACGGATTCTTACATAAAAACAGACAGTTGCCTGAGTTTATTTACGACTGGATCTACAAGTTTGTAAAGAAACAGATTGATAAAATAAATGAGACAGCAAGTAAGTTCCGTTACTTTGCCCCTTCAATGATATCTTTGAAGAAGCGGAAGGAGCTAAAAGCGTTATTTCGCTGAATGCCCATTCGGTGAAGGCTGGTTGTTGCCGGCTGAAATCGTGTCTTACGCCCGGCAAGGGGTGAACAATGTAGTGAGTTTGCAACCTTTTGGCTGCATAGCGAATCATATCGTATCCAGAGGAGTCGAAAAACGTATAAAAAGTTTCTATCCGGATATAAATTTGCTATCTTTAGACTTTGATAGTGGTGTGAGCGACGTAAACATAACAAACCGTATGCTTTTGTTTATTGATAATCTGAAAAATGCGACAATGAATTATGACAACAACTAATAATAATGAAGATTTGGAGAAAAAGATAATTGAGGCTGCCAAAGAACTATTTATAGAGAATGGGTTCGCAGAAACCAGTATGAGTGATATCGCTGCTAAAGTAGGTATCAACAGACCGGCACTTCACTATTATTTCCGAACGAAGGATAAGATGTTTCAGGCCGTTTTTGGTAATATCATACTTTCTTTTATTCCCAAAATACATGATATAATCATTCAGCAGGACAAACCTGTCTCCGAGAGTATCGGTGAAATTGTAGATGCTTATTATAAAGTATTCACGGAAAATCCATGGTTGCCATTGTTCATGGTGAGGAGATGCATCGTGATATGAACCATTTAAGCACTACTATCAAGGAGTTGCGCCTGGAACAATATCTCCCATAAAATCATGGATGTTTTACAGGAAGAAATGAATGACAGGAGACTGAAAACAGTTCCTTTGCCATTCGTATTCTATACTTTTTATGGTGCATTGACAGTTCCTTTTCCTGACAAAGAATCTCAGTGCTTCTTTCTTTTTGGAGAAGGATGATTCTTTTGAGGATATTCTGGTTCAGTGGAAACCTTATATCGTCAGACAGATGGAAACGTTGCTGGTAGCGAGCTAGAGAAAACTTATTTCAATACAGGTAATAATTTGTAGAGAGTTTTCCTTGTCATTATTTTCTGATTCAGGGAAAGCTGACGATATATCCGGTGATGCAGGCGGCGATAAAGAGACCCCTCGCGAACACCTTCGATGCATTGCGAAAGCAGAGAGAGAGTATGACTGCCAGAGTGACCAGCGTAACATCAAAACAGACTTTGAACTTTCCGAACTCTTTGTTATAACGGCGGGAGGCGTATTTTACAAAAGCCTCTGCACTCATCATTGCTACTTTGGGTTTGAGTTCGAGTACGACTCCTATGGATTGTATCATGCATCCTGTGAGTAATAAGGCTATTGACATTCCGTAATTGTCGGGATGCAGATTACTGGTGAGTGCCATATTAAAATCAATGAATGCCGAAAAGATAAAAGAGAACGGCAATTGAAGAAGTATTTCAATAGTGTCCTGTCGGGTCTTATTTTTTCTGATGACCCAGAACTGTCCCAGAATAAGCAGCATATTGATCAGAAACGTACAAGTTCCTAATGATAAAGGGCTGTTCAGGCTTAGCACATAATTGACGCTGGATATAGGTGTGGTTCCTAATGCAGAACGCACAATCAACACTATTCCGGCAGCCAGAAAATACAATCCGATAACAAATACCAAATACCTTTTAAAAACGTCTTTCATTCCCATATCTTACTATCTTATATAATCGTATTTTTCTTCATTCTATAAAGAAGAATATGCAAAGGTCCCGTTTTTTTCGTCTGATATAAGTTATCCGATTCCACACAGTTTTTGTCATATCCGAAACAAATTGTACTTTTTACGTCGAAAAGAAGGAGGTATAAATGGTAAAATCTCGTATTTTTGATAATAGGCAGTTGTTAAAGGAACATCCGGAAATTCCTCATTATAAAGAGGAAGTAGTCTGCTTTATGAGTGAATATAAGGACAGGAGCTATCCGGAAAACGAACGTTACTTTAATCGTGAACTTTATATGATACTCGTTCTTGAAGGTCGTTCCGAGATTTTGCTGAATGGGGAATTTATTGTGATAGAGCCTGATATGTTGCTTGTTCATGGAGCGAATTATCTCACCGACCATCTTTATTCGAGTCCGGATATTAAGTTTATCACCCTCTCCATTTCCGAGTCCATGCGGACGGATGACTCTTATCTTACCCAGATAACGGCTATTCTGTTGGCAACGATGAGGCAGAATAAGCAATATACCATACAGCTGACCGCATACGAATCTCAAATCATTCGTAATGAACTGGAAGTGTTGATGCGTTTGCTGAATATAAAACATCAGTTTCTTTTCCGGCGAATACAGGCGGCTTGCAATGCCTTATTTTTGGATATAGCCGATTTTCTTTCCCGAAAGACTATCATAAAAAGGAGGTCAGTCGTAAAGACCATGTTTTACAGGAATTTCATGCGCTTGTTACCCGAAATTTCAGAGAAGAGCATTTCGTTAGTTTCTATGCGGATAAGCTGGCCATCAGTGAGCAGTACCTTGCACGTATCGTTCGTGCCGGAACGGGAAAAAAGTGTGAATACGATTATTAATGAGTTACTGATCATGGAAGCCCGTACCTTGCTGAGTTCCACTAAATCTACGGTAGGGGATATTGCTTCCCGGCTTGGCTTTAGTGATGCTGCCGATTTCTGTAAGTTTTTCAAGAGGAATATGGGGCAGACTCCTCTCAATTATCGGAAGGATTATGGATTTAAGTGAAAATGAATGTAGGTTGATGTGATCCCATAACGAACGGATACATCAACCTACATGAAATATATAATGAACTGGTTTTGACTTATCAGCCAATGAGTGATAGGATATCTTCTACGATCTGTTCATCTGTCAGATGGTTGGCACGAAGCAGTTCCTGTATATCATAACGGTCTACAAATTCTTTTTTAGCTCCGTAGTTGAGTACTTTCATATCTGTAGCGCCATAGTAACGGGCAATCTTTTCACCGAAACCACCATCCAGAACTCCGTCTTCCAGGGTAATCACTAATTCGTGGTCGGCTTTCAGTTCGTCCATCAGTTCGCTGTCCACACCTGTGATGTAGCGAGGGGATTGATAAGGGTGGCATCAATGTTGGCTTTATCTTTCAGCAATGACAGAACCGATTGCCCTAATCCGAAGAAGGAGCCTAATGCAAGAATTGCTACTTTGGAGCCGCGGTGGGCGACTTTATAACGATTGAGATTGCTATAGTCGGATTCCACCGGTTCACCGCAACTGATTACATCTGTGGCAGGTACACGGATAGCCACCGGATGCTCATTTTGGCAGATGCTCCATTCCAGCATGGCTAGATATTCCTCTTTACAGGTAGGTGCCAGATAGACCATATTGGGGATATTGCTGATAAGTGGAATATCGAAGAAACAGAGGTGGGTTACATCATTCATACCGGATAACGTCCCCCAGAATACCAACAGAACAGCCGGATTATTATTGATACAGAGATCTTGCGATAGCTGGTCGTAAGAGCGTTGTATAAAGGTGCTGTACACTCCGTAAACCGGTTTTCCGCCCTTGGCTGCGATACAGGAAGCAAGTGCCACTGCATGCTCTTCGGCAATACCGACATCTACAAACTGCTTGCCTGCTTCCTGACGACGGTCGGGAGTGAAGCCTAGAACAGCAGGGGTGCCCGAAGTAATGGTAACTACACGCTTGTCTTCTTTCATCTTTTTAGCAGATATTGAGCGGTTACTTCACTATAATCTTCTGCGTCGTCGTTCACTTTTGATTCTCCGGTTTCTAGATCAAACGGAGTGCGCCAGTGATAGGTCTCCTTGTCCTGTTCTGCAGGCTCGTAACCTTTGCCTTTTAATGTATTGATGTGGACTACTATCGGATGCTGTATATCTTTAACTTTGGAGAAAGCCTCGATCAGTGCTTCCACATGGTTGCCGTCATTCACGTACATATAGTCCAGCCCCATCGCTTTGAAGAAGTTGCATTCACATTGACCGTTACTGTCGCGCAAATCTTTCAGATTCTTGTATAAACCTCCGTGATTTTCGGCAATGGACATCTGATTGTCATTGACAATAATAATCATGTTAGTTCCGAGTTCTGCTACGTAGTCCAGTCCCTCGAAGGCTTCGCCTCCGCTTAGTGAACCGTCGCCTATTACAGCGATGATATTTGCGTTGCCACCTGTCAGGTCACGTCCTTTTGCCAGTCCGCTTGCCAAGCTGACAGAAGTAGAAGTATGACCGATCACAAAGAAATCATGTTCACTTTCCTGTGGTTCTGAGTAGCCGGATACATGATCATATTCAGCAGGATGGAGAAAAAGCATCTTTGCGTCCGGTCAACATCTTATGTACGTAACTCTGATGTGACACATCATATACAATTTTATCTTTCGGCGAATTGAATACATAGTGCAGGGCAATGGTCGCTTCTACCATTCCGAAGTTAGGGCCGAAGTGCCCGCCGTGTGCACTCAGTTTTTGTAAGAGGATGCACGGATTTCGTGACTTAAATCATTCAGTTCCTGAAACGATAACTTCTTTACGTCTGCGGGAGAGTAAATATTTTCTAAATACATATCAATTTGTTTTTTTATGTTTATACCTATATTTTTATTTCACTGCAAAGATACTGCCGGATTTGAAATCTGTTTGTATATGAATTACGGATTCTTTTTACCTATATTACAGTTCCGCTAAAAATGGGCTTGATAAAACATAAAAATACGACTTCCTCTATATCAACCATATGCTCTTTTGCAAGCTTGATTCTTTTTACCTGAATATACTGTTGTAATAGGTATCGCGCACGCGTAATCATTATATAATAGCAAAATAGGATGCTATAATAATATCTGTTCTTGTGTGATAGAAAGATGGAAACCTATAATCTGTAATTGGGGTAATTATACCCGTAATCTGTCTACAATCCCTTCACTTAATTCTTCCGACCTTTGTACTGTCGAATCACCTTGAGTATATGGAACTAATTATATAAAGAATATGGATAGAAAAAGGCTTCTTGAAAAGTACGATGATAGCAACCGGAAGTTTACTGTTAGGCGGGGGCGGGGATTTGTCGGTTTCTGAATGATAAAGAACCCGCAGATGGTCCGTTTCCCCGGACAATAGAAAAAATACATTGTGGAAATATGAAAAAAGGTACTTGTTATAATGAGCGCGGGGACAAAACTCGGTAATACAGACCGGTTGACCGACGCTTATATTAAAGGACTCGTGGAACGGGGACATTCGGTAACCAAAGTATATCTGGGCAGTATGCGGATAGAAGGCTGCAGAGGGTTGCGGCGTATGCCAGCGGCTCGCTCATCAATGTGCAGTTCGGGATGGTATGCAGGATATATATCCTTTGTTTGCAGAATGTGACACAGTGGTCATGGCTTCACCTTTGTATTTCTGGACAATCACGTCACAGTTAAAAGCTTTTATAGACAGGCTTTTACGCCATCTCTGCCGACGACAAGTATCCGCAGAAAGATACGGTATTACTGATGACAGCCGGTGACGATAATGAGAACACCTTTGACCAACCCAAGCAGTATTTCCGGCTTCTGAGCCAGGCATTGGGTTGGAATGAAGTCGGAATATATTGTGCCGGCGGTTGTACCGGATGCGAAAAGCTGGCACGGCAAATAGATAAGGTACATCTTGAAAATGTCTATAAAATGGGATTGGAATTGTAAATAGCAGATTTAATATGGAACAAAAAGAATCAATCAAAACTTCATTCGGGCGGTTTGCTAGTATTTATCCTCACGGTCGGTGTGTTTGGTATTATAAATACCGAAATGGGGGTAGTGGGTATCCTGCCTCTAATAGCCGAAACTTTTGATGTCTCGGTGCCGCAGGCAGGTTGGACGGTGAGTATCTTTGCACTGGTGGTAGCTGCATCGGCTCCTGTCACTCCGTTATTGTTTTCGGGAGTAAACCGGAAGAAAGTCATGTTGCTGGCATTGGGATTGTTTACACTGAGTAACATTATATCCATGCTCACTACCAATTTTACAGTACTATTGGTTGCGCGGATACTTCCCGCCTTTCTTCATCCGGTATATGTTTCGATGGCTTTTACAGTAGCGGCGGCATCAGTCAGCAAGGAAAAGGCTCCAAAGGCTGTTTCAAGGGTTTTTGTCGGTGTGTCTGCCGGTATGGTGCTGGGTGTTCCGGTGACCAGCTTTTATAGCTAGTGAGGTCTCATTCTCTATGTCAATGCTGTTTTTCACAGTTGTAAATGCCTTGGTTCTTATAGCTACGATTTTGTTTATCCCCTCCATGCCGGTAAAGGAGAAAGTATCTTATGGTGCACAACTCAGCGTATTGAAGAGAACGGTGATGTGGAACTCTATCATTGCCGTCACCTTGATTAATGGAGCTATGTTCGGCTTCTTTAGTTATATGTCGGACTATCTGAAAACAGTGACGGAAGTATCATACAGTGTGATTAGTGTTGTATTATTGGTCTATGGTCTGGCTAATATTGTAGGTAACGTACTTGCCGGAAAACTATTATCGATAAATGCGCGGCGTTCAATTATTATCATGCCTTTTTGCATTGCTGGTTTCCTATATATGTCTCTTTATAACAGGAGAGTGGATTACAGCTATGGTAATCATTATCCTAATTTTAGGTGTATTGGCAGGTATAGCAAGTAATAATATGCAATATATGATCGCGGAAGCCTGCTCCCGAAGCTCCCGACTTTGCCAACGGAATGTTTCTGACTTCTGCCAATTTGGGGACAACGATCGGTACAGCCGTATGCGGAGCTTTCATCACGGGAATGGGCACACGCTATTCTGTATTCGGTGCATTGTTTTTCCTGATTGCCAGTATTGTGTTTGTTTATTTGAGAGTTCGTGTAGCTCATTCACAGAAACAAGTTAAAATGAATATGGCAACGGAATGATGAAAAAATATATAATCCGTAATTGGGGTAATAATGTCAGTAATTCATCTACAAACACTCTCTTTATTTCACCGTATTTTTGTAATGTAGAAAGTAGACAATCAATTCATTAATAATTAAATGTAAGAGATATGAAACGAATATTATTATTAACCGTTGTATTTATTATGATGCTTGGAACCAGTTTTTTCTTTCGCACAGGCTGATGCGGATAACTTTTATAAAAGTGATTGGGTAAAGGTAGAAAAGGTTTCTTTTTCTAACCAGTATAAAATGAAAGTAGCCGGCAACCTGTTTTTGCCGAAGACCATGAAAGAGGAGAGAAATATCCTGCCATCATTGTCGGACACCCGATGGGAGCGGTCAAGGAACAGAGTGCGAATCTGTATGCTACTAAAATGGCGGAACGTGGTTTCGTTACGCTGTCCATTGATTTATCCTTCTGGGGTGGAAGTGAAGGTGAGCCGCGCAATGCTGTTTTGCCGGAGGTATATGCGGAGGATTTCAGTGCCGCAGTAGATTTTTTGGGTACACGTCCGTTCATCGACCGAAATAATATAGGTGTAATCGGAATTTGTGGCAGCGGAAGTTTCGCTATCAGTGCGGCCAAGATAGACCCTCGTCTGAAAGCGATTGCAACCATCAGCATGTACAACATGGGTACAGCCAGCCGCAACGGACTGAAACATGCGCTGACTCTGGAACAACGGAAACAAATCATGGCTGAGGCAGCAGAACAGCGCTATGCGGAATTTCTGGGCGGAGAAACTAAATATACTGGCGGCACTGTACATGAAATAACAGAAAACTCTGGTCCGATAGAACGCGAATTTTATGAGTTCTACCGCACTCAGAGGGGAGAGTTTACTCCCGAAGGAGCAACCCTGACAACTACCACACACCCTACACTTTCAAGCAACGTGAAATTCATGAATTTCTATCCTTTCGAAGATATTGAGACTATTTCGCCCCCGTCCTATGCTTTTTATAACCGGAGAAAATGCCCACTCACGCGAATTTAGTGAAGATGCCTACCGACTGGCTGCCGACCCCAAAGAACTGTACATTGTACCCGGTGCAGGTCATGTAGACCTTTACGACCGTGTGGGGCTTATACCATTTGATAAATTGGAATCCTTTTTTAAGGAATATCTGAAGAAATAAGTATGAACAGGAAAAACAGATAACTATTTAAATAAAAAGACAATCGAATCATGAAACAAATTAAAAAAAATACACATTACGAAGGCGAACGTCCTTTGTTCGCATCCCACGGGCTTTATTTGGAAGAAGTAACCATTCATGCCGGTGAATCGGCACTGAAAGAGTGCAGTGGATATAGAAGCGGTAAACTGTCGTTTCGAGGGAAAATATCCGTTTTGGCATAATGACGGTTTTGTAGTTAAAATTGCTTTTTACCGAAGGAGCACGTGCCGCACTCTGGTATTCCAGAAATCTGAAGATGAAGGATACATTAGTGGAAGCACCGAAGATGTTTCTTGCGAAATGGACGGAGTCGAACTCGAAAATGTACAGTTGCCCAATGCTTTGGAAACACTCTGGTATTGCCGGAATGTAGAACTGAACAATGTGAAGATAGATAAAGGAGACTATCTTTATACATGGGGAAGACATCCGCATCAAGAATTTTGTATTGAATGGCAATTACTCCTTCCAATATTGCAAGAACGTAGAAATCCGCCATGCTGAAATCCATTCGAAGGATGCATTTTGGAATACGGAGAATGTGACTGTATATGATTCTGTATTGGACGGTGAATATTTGGGCTGGCATTCTAAAAACTTACGTTTAGTGAATTGTAAGATCTCGGCACGCAGCCACTTTGTTATGCACACGACCTGATAATGGAAAACTGCACAATGGCGGATGATGCCGATCTTGCTTTCGAACACAGTAGTGTGAAGGCAACGATTAAAGGCCCGGTTCACAGCGTGAAGAATCCCCTGTACGGGAAACATTGTTGCCGAAAGTTTCGGGACAATCATCCTGGACGAGAACCTCAAAGCCCGGGAAACTGCGAATTGAAACTTTGGGACGGACTGACTTGTTTTGATTGAAATATATGAAGTACAACTTCGATGAAATTGTTCCACGCAGAGGTACAAATTCTATAAATGGGATTCTGCCGGAGATGCGGATGTATTACCAATGTGGGTAGATGATATGGATTTCCGTACAGCTCCCTGTGGTGGAAGCACTGAAAAGGGGTGGAACATGGTATCTTCGGATATGTGCGTGCCCGATGCTTACTATGAGGCGATAACAAGATGGTTTGCCGGACGTCATGGCTGGCAGATTGAAAAAAAGAATGGATTATTTATACGACCGGAGTAGTACCGGCCCTGTCAGCTGTCATCAAGGCGCTGACAACTCCCGGTGATAAAGTAATCGTGCAGACACCTGTCTATAACTGTTTTTTTCTCCTCCATCCGCAATAACGGATGCGAGGTTGTTGCAAATCCATTGATTTACATGAACGGAACGTATCAGATAGACTTTATCGATTTGGAACGGAAGGCGGCTGACCCGGGAGTGTAAAAGTCCTGCTATTATGCAATCCGCACAATCCTGCCGGAAGAGTCTGGACAAAGCAGGAACTGACTCGCTTGGGAGAAATCTGTCTTCGGAATAATATATGGGTAGTAGCGGACGAGATTCATTGCGAACTTGTCTTTCCGGGACACACCTATATCCCTTTTTTGCATCTGTCTCAGAAGAGTTTTTGATGCATTCCGTTACTTGCACCTCGCCTAGTAAAGCCTTTTTAATTTTAGGCTTCAGATTGCCAATATTGTTTCTGCCGATACGGATATACGTCGAATGCAAATAGACAAGGCAATCAATATCAATGAAGTCTGTGATGTAAATCCGTTTGGCGTTGAAGCCTTGATAGCTGCTTACAATGACGGGGAAGAATGGCTGGAAGAACTTAACCAATACCTGTTTGCCAACTACCATTATTTAAGGGCTTACTTTGATGAATATCTTCCCGAATTTCCGGTTCTGCCATTGAAGGTACCTACTTAGTATGGGTAGATTGCTCGGCTTTGAAACAATCGTCGGAGGATATAGTGAAAACTCTGTTGGAGAAGGAAAAGTTTTGGGTAAACGAAGGCA
>VOFG01004943.1_pt1 | contig 48842 bp, 55 predicted proteins | sample 5384171 | NCBI WGS metagenome assembly VOFG01 (sample SAMN12384726, study PRJNA508395) | human gut metagenome | isolation source: healthy gut F | host: Homo sapiens
GGGCGCATCGGTGATCAAATATTCATCTTTTGACATGATTATATTCCTCCACAATTTCCTGCTTTTTATCAGAAAGTACGAGCATAGCAAGTGCGATCGGTACAATGATTAGATCTGTAATCGAAAGCATAAGGACACACTGCTGTACGCAAAGAATACATCAGCATGAACAAGATAGTTATCGCAATAATGTTCTCGCAGATTGCTTCGGTTGTCAAGACCATACCCGGTAAATTTAAGAAATACGCTTTGCCGGTTTTGCCCTTTTGCGGATGGGGCTGCCGTGTACCGGTCGGTACGCGCACGGTGGTGCGGGAGGCCGGCTTTCTATGCAGGAGACTCCTGCTCGATTGGCTGTGTCAAGCCGGACAGCACGGGCTGTCATCCGATCCGATAATACCTTTTTATAAAATCCAGAAAGTGAATAATATCGCTCGACATGGGCGTCGTATGGACGGATACACGTAATAGCCGGGCGCAGGAACGCTGACTGTCCGAGGGGGAACAGCAGCAGCCGTCCCTGCTGTGCATCGGTCTGCACAGTTGCGCGCGACAGAATGGAAATGCCCATGCCCAGTGCGATGCACCGCTTGAGCGCTGCCGCGTCATCCCATGACGGCAATGACATTCCAGTTCATCAAGCGACAGACCGTGATTTTTGAAGGAAATACAGTGTTTCCTGCTTGGTGCCGAGTTGTCCTCGCGCAGACTGTCCACTGGATGCGGCATCGCGGCGCATGGAAGCGCGATTTTACGCGCAGTATCAGACGGTTATCGTGGACTGCGGGATTGAGATCGAGCAGAGCGAGGCGTTGGTGCTTTAGGGTAACCATATAGGAGAAACAGGGAAAAGTTCCGTCCTCAAATTTATCCACAGGTTTGTGCATATCTTCGTGGATATTTCCGCAGGCACGCAAAAGCCGCAGACGAAAGTCTGCGGCTTTTCTTTGGCGTTTACTTGGTTCTGCCAATCTCCGTTGCCTTTCTTAGCACAATCTGCGCTGTGTATATTTATGATGCAGATTGCGGCGGCAATCGCACTCGGGTGTTATTTTCCGTCGTTTGCAATCGCGGTGTCAATATTCTCCTGCAGCTGCTTCATGCTGTTTTCGTTCGTGATGCCGCCGAGTACCGGTTCACCGACGATTTTTTCCGTTCCGGTCGATAACATAGGTGGTCGTGGAATGACGCGATGTTCAGTGCAAACTTGCCTGCCTCGCTGCCGGATCAAAGGCGTTGTGCGGTAGGATGCCCCTGGTCTGCAGAATCTGTTTCGGTAGCCATCCGCATTGTCATCGAGCGTTTCCGTATTGATGCCGATAACCTCGCCGCCCGCTGAACCAGCTTGTCCAAACCAAGTTTCACGACTTGCAGCCGTAAACGCGTAAACGCGTTTGTCAGCGAACAAGCTGCTGTCCACAGCGTTGCCGTCCAGGTCTTTGCCCTCGAAAGCGGGGAACGCGTCGCTGGTGGGTGTGGTGGTGCCTCCTCGGGCGGAAGTGCCTGCAGCTGATCCTCCAGCTTGCGGACCTTAGCGGCATCGTCGGTCAGCGTCTTGTAGTCCTCGTCCGAGAGCTGGTCCTTGACGTTTTTAATCGCAAGATCGAGTACATCAGCGTAGTTGGTGCTCTGGGTGCTCTGCGACAGCTTCTGTCCTTGTCGAGCAATTCAGAGCCGTTGTCCACAGTTCCTGGTGCTGGTCGAGGATGGCGTTTTCCTCCCGCTATCAGCTCGGAGACGGTTTTGCCGGTTTGCCGCAGGCGGATGCGCCGAGCAGCAGGCTTACGGACAGGGCAAATGCGATCAGTCGATTCTTTTTCATTAGATAGTTTCTCCTTTGTCAGTCGTTTGGGTTTTATCGCCCAGACCGTAGCGGTAGCAGATAGCACCGGTCGGGCAGGCTTTCATGCACATGCCGCAGCGGATGCACTCGGCATGATTGGGGTTTTCGTGATGTCTACATCCATTTTGCAGGCTTTGGCACATGCGCCGCAGGATACGCACTTATGCGTATCCACCTGCATCTGAAACAGTGAAACGCGGTTCAGCAGGGCGTAAAAGGCCCCCAGCGGGCAGAGCCACTTGCAGAATGGACGGTAAAACAGCACGCTGCACACGATAACGGTCAGCAGAACGGCTGCTTTCCAGGTAAACAGTGCGCCGAGCGCGGCGCGGATGCCGGAGTTGACCGCCGCCAGCGGCAGCGCGCCCTCGAGCACGCCCTGCGGGCACAGGTATTGCAGAAGAACGGGTCGCCCATGCCGAGCTCGTTTGTGATGAGGACGGGCAGCAGCACCACCATGATGAGCAGCACGGCGTATTTCAGATATCGCAGCGGCTTCAGCCTTTGGTGGACAGCTTAGGCGAGGGGATTTTGTGCAGCAGCTCCTGAAACCAGCCGAACGGGCACAGAAAGCCGCAGATGAACCGTCCGAGCAGCACGCCGAGCAGGATTAAGATACCGGTGATGTAATACGAAAACCGGAACTTCGACGAGCCGACGACTGCCTGAAAGGCGCCGATCGGGCACGCGCCCGCCGCGCCGGGACAGGAATAGCAGTTCAGGCCAGGCACGCAGACCGCCTTGCCGCCGCCCTGATATAATTTGCCCTGCAAAAAATTCGGCAGGTGGATATTGGTCAGCAGGGTGGCTGCCGCTTGTATCCAGCCGCGAAAGCGGGCTAAAACCGGAATATTTCTCTTATCCAATCCCAACACACTCCATACACAGGCGGATCGCCTTTGATAATACCGTATCGGCTTCGCCTCTCCACAGGCCGAACCCAATCATTGCAATGCCGACTGCCAGCAGGAAGAGCTGGGCGGCGGTTCTGTGCTTCAGCATCGTTATGCCCCTTTCGAAGTTGTTGACACCAGTATACCGCACGGGAGATAAAATCTGTGTTAAGGTGCTTAAAAAACAAAAATTTTTGCAACAGATTTCATTAACACAAATTTTATCTCTGTCTGGTATAATAAAGGTATGAAAACACAAAGGAGGAAAGCTCATGCGGCTTTTGGTGATAGAGGACGAGCGTGATCTGTGCGAAGATATTGCGAAAAAAACTGCGCCTGTCCGGTTATGAGGCGGACACCTGCGGTGACGGGGAGGCGGCGCTCGAGCTGCTGGCGGTGGAGCGCTACGATCTGGTGCTGCTCGACCTTAACCTGCCCAAGGTGGACGGCAGGCGACCGTTCTGCGAACTCCCTGCGGGAGCACGATCAGAAACCGGCGTGCTCATCCTGTCGGCGCGAAGCGAAATTTCCGACAAGGTGGAGGGGCTGGACGCGGGTGCCAATGATTATCTGGCCAAGCCGTTCCACCTGGCTGAGCTGGAGGCCCGTGTGCGCAGCCTGACACGCCGCCGGTTCGTCCAGCAGGATGTGTGCCTGCGGTGCGGCGGGCTGACATTTGACACACGCAGCCGCGCGCCGCTGCGGCGAACGGACAGGCCCCTGTCGCTCACGCGCAAGGAGAGCGGCATTCTGGAATATCTGCTGCTCAATCGCGGGCGGCCGGTCAGTCAGGAGGAGCTCATCGAGCACGTTTGGGACAGCAGCGTGGACAGCTTCAGCAATTCCATCCGCGTACACATCTCCACGCTGCGAAAAAGCTGCGCGCGGCACTGGGATACGACCCGATCCGCAATAAGATCGGACAGGGCTACGAGATCGGAGCGGGCGAATGAGCAAACGAATCTCTGTGCAGTGGCGCATCACGATCTTGACTGCGCTGCTCATCGCGGCGGCGTGCGTGAGCCTGAATCTGCTGCTGCTTTTTACTCCGGCTCGGGCAGCATGGATGCGCTGAACGGCTTTGTAGTGGAATACAAGACGGAAAACCAGCAGGCAATGACCATTGAGATACCCAAAGAGAATATGCAGGCGTTCTTCAGCGACTTTCTCAGCAGGTCAATGAAGAAAAGGTGCGTTTCGAGCGCATGGGCTGGTGCATCACCGCACTGGTGACACTGCTGAGTGCCATTATCGCGTATTTCTTCAGCGGAAAGGCTTTGAAGCCGCTGAAGGATTTTGCACAGCAGACCGGACAGATCAACGTGAACGGCATGCTGGACCGGCTGGCGCAGGCGTTCGATGCACAGCGGCGGTTACGGGCAACGCCGCCCATGAGCTGCGGACACCGCTGGCGCTGATGCAGACAAGGCTGGAGCTCTTTGCGGGCGGGAACATCGGCAGATGAGCGAAGAAACCGCAAAAAATTACTGCATTTTCAGCAGGAGCAGGTCGAGCGCCTGGTGCGCGCGCGCACGCTGCTGGAAATGAGCGACCTGCAATCCGTGCCGCGCACGGACTGCATCGACTTGCGCCGATGGCCGAGTGCTGGTCGATCTGACGCCGCTGGCGCAGAAGAAAAACGGCATCACGCTCGCAGACGGGCGACAATGTACGGCGCTCACCGGCAGCGATGTGCTGCTGTAATCGGAGATGCTGTTCAGCTGACCGAGAACGCCATGGGAGTACAACCGCACGGGCGGCTCTGTGGAGCTGTCGGTCGAGCAGGAACTACGGGCAGGCGGCCATCCGTGTTGCGCGATACCGGCCGGCTGCAGGAGTGCCTGCGCCCGATCTCGCGCTGCGCGCTCACCACCGTGGTCGCGCCTGATGGGCTACGGCAAGACGACGGCGGTGAACTGGTATCTCGAGCGGCGCGCGAGGGCGGACGGAGCTGGCCGTCTATGCCCACCGCTGCGGCACGGAGCTTTCCGACGCGCAGGCGGAACGCTGCTCTACTCCAGCGAGGGCTGGTTCTCCGCCGTCTACCTGAACCTGCGGACGCTTTCGGAGCATGGGACGCTGCCCGAACGGCAGTCCGACATTTTCACGACCTTCACCGCCGCGATGATGGATCCGCTGCCGCAGCGGCAGCAGTGGGAATTTCTCGCGGTGATGGGTCTTGCCGACGAATTTACCGCGGAAATGGCGCGCTTTGTCACCGGGGACGCCGACGCGGAGGAGCTGCTCGCCGTGCTGACCGCGCAGAACGCCTTTGTCAAGCGTCTGCCGGACGGCGTGACCTACCGCTTCCATCACATGATGAAGGAATGTGCGGAGCGCACCTTCCGGATGCTGGACGCGGAGACGCAGCGGCGCTGCCGGGAGCGCTACGGCGCATGGTACGAGGGGCGAGGGCAGTATCTTCACGCCATGGCGGCCTACCGGCGCTGCGGGGACTACGACGCGCTGCTGCGCGTGGTGCAGGAGGATGCGGGCATCCTGCTCGCGTCGCTGCCCCCGTCGGAGGTGCCGGCCGCTCTCGACGAATGTCCCGCCGATGCTCTGAAGGCGCACCCGTTCGCGCTTCTGGTGCTGATGCGCAGTATGTTCAACTGGCGCAATATCCCGAAAATGCTGGAGCTCAAGGCGCTCCTGCTCGCCGCACTGGAGGAGCATCCCGAGCTGCCCGCGGAGGAGCGCGGCAACCTGCTGGGCGAATGCGACCTTATCATGAGCTTCCTCTGCTATAACGACATCAGCGCCATGAGCCGTCTGCACCGCAGTGCCAGCGCGCAGATGTCCCGTCCCGCCATCAGCATCCGCTCGAGCGGCGGCTGGACCTTCGGCTCGCCGTCCGTGCTGATGATGTTCTACCGCGCCCCGGGCGAGCTTGCGGGCGAGCTTGCCGAGATGGCCGAATGTATGCCGCACTACTATAAGATCACCAACGGTCACGGTCAGGGCGCGGAGACCATCATGCGCGCCGAGGCCGCCTTTGTGCAGGGGCGCTTCACCGACGCGCACATCGCGCTGGAGAGCGCCTATGCGCAAATCGAGGGCAATGGGCAGGAGAATATGGCGCTCTGCTGCGACTTCCTCGCACAGCGCCTCTCCCGGTACGCGGAGGTCGGGCCGCACCGCAGCTTTGCCGAGCGCCGCACGGAACTGCTGCGGCACCACAACGCCTCGTGGCTCAACCTCTGGAACGCCGTCAGCGCCTACTGCCACGCCCTGTCGGGCGAGATGGAACAAATTCCGGAGGTCTTTGCCGAGCACCGCCTCGCCTCGGTCAGCATCCTCGCGCCGGGCCGGCCGATGATCGAGATGATCGAAAATCAGGTGTATCTTGCCCAGGGCGCTTACGCCAAGGTGATCGGCCGCAGCGAGATGATACGACGGCGAGGGCTGAGCGCATTTCTGGCGATGGCGATGTGCTTCGGACTGCTGCCTGCGACGGCTTGGGCAGCGGAAGAAGGAGTTGCCATTGATGCAAGTAATTTTCCCAATAAAACCTTCCGGAACTATATACAGAAAGTGTTTGATAAGGACAATAACGACTTTTTCAGCGCGGATGAGATTGCTGCCGTGACAGAACTTACGTTTCAGTACCCGGATGACCCGAATACAGGTGTAGCGGGAATTACGTCTTTGAAAGGTATCGAGTACTTCACTGCCTTGACGAGTTTGGATTGTTCCTATCAAGACCTGACGGAATTAGACCTTAGCCGAAATACCGGGTTGACAAGTGTACTATGCTACGGCAATCAACTTACCGAACTGGATTTGAGTGCGAATACCCAGTTAATAGAATTGGACTGCAGCAGCAATGAGATTACCCATTTGGATGTCAGCAGCAATCATAATCTCGAAAAGCTGTCCTGCTATCATAATCGGCTTACCAGTCTGGATCTCAGCCGGAATAATAAGCTGACTTATACCTACTGTGATAGCTGGTGTCCTATTGAACCGGATGAGAACAACACGATCAATCTTGCTGAACTGGATGTTGACAAAACCAGTGACTGGGTTGGCGGCAAGGTTGAAAACGGCATTCTGACGATTGATGAAGGAGCAAAGAAGGTCACCTATAACTATCAGTGCGGTAATAACATCGAGATGCATGTCATACTGCATATTCATATATATGATGATTCCTGGGAATATAACGCCAATGAACATTGGAAGAAATGCACCAATTTTTGCACGGATGCGAACCAGGGGATGATAAAGAGCCCTCATGATTACAAGGGCGGCAATACCTGCTCCATCTGCGGCTATGTGAATGCTGCCGACACTTATGCTGTCACTGTTGAGGTTGATGGACACGGCACCGCCGGTGCGTCTCCGGCCTTCGCCAAGACAGATGAAACGGTCACGCTCACCGCGATTCGATACGGGTTATGCTTTTAAGACATGGGAGGTTATCCGTGGCGGCGTTGCCATTACCAATGATACTTTTTATCATGCCTGACAAGCCTGTGACCGTCAAGGCTGTTTTTCAGGAAAAACTGCGGCTCCAGTGATCAGCCCTAACGGCGGCAGCTTCAATGATACGGAGACCGTTACACTTACTTGTGACACGGAGGGTGCATGGATATATTACACCATAAATGGTGTAAAGTCTCATTACAGGGATCCGTTCACGCTGACGGAATCGGCGAATATCACAGCCTGGGCTGAAAAGATGGGCAAAGCCGATAGTGATATCGTCACAGCTGCTTTTATTAAGATTGTCGATGGCGTTGCTGTTGATACGTTCAATTTCCCCGACAAGAACTTCCGCGATGTCGTGAAAACGTTTGATACTGACGATAACAATATCCTCAGCGATACTGAGATTGCCGCAGTAAAGGAAATCGACTGCAAAGGCAGAGCCATTACCAACTTGAAGGGCATCGAGTATTTTACTGCGCTTGAGGATCTGTACTGTTACGATAACGAGTTAACCGAGCTCGATCTTAGCCAGAATATCAAGCTGGAAGAGCTGAATTGCAGTACAAATCGCTTGACGGTATTGGATCTCAGCCAAAATCCGAAGCTGAAAATGGTGATCTGCTCCGATAACGCGCTGACCGCGCTCAATCTCAGCAGCAACTCCAAGCTGACGAATCTGAATGCATCGGGTAATATTCGTGAGATTACACTGACAGGCAATACCTTTGATCTGTCGAGCCTGCCCGGCTTTGATGCGAGCCGCATGTCCATTCTGACCGGCGGCAAAGTCAGCGGAAGCACTCTTACAGTAGATGGCAATGCCGCTGTCGTGACCTATTCCTATGACCTCGGTTATACCGGTACGGAACTGGATGACGCGGAAAAGGACGTTATTTTCACACTGGCGATTGCAGGACGCGGCACGGATATTGATATCAACAAGACCAACTTCCCGGATAAGGACTTCCGAGAGCTTCTTCTTGATAAAGAAGCCAATATTGATCGGAATCAGGATGGTAAACTCAGCACATGGGAAATTGCGCTGGTGCAGGATATTGATGTCTACGATATGGAAATCGCTGATCTTACGCGTATTGAATATTTTACGGAGTTGAAATATCTGGATTGTGCCGGTAATCACCTCACAAGTCTGACCTCAGCCGGAATACCAAGCTGGCCGAGCTGGATGCAGAGAACAACACATATACGATTACTCCGGTCAACGACAGATTTTATCTTGCCTCTCTGCCTGCGGGTTTTGATGTAGCAAAGACCAGCCACTGGCAGGGCGGCACGGTCAGCGGCAATATCCTGACGATCCGACGATAAACAGCGATGTCGATGAGGTTACTTACGACTATGACTGCGGAAAAGGATTTTACGACAACATTTACACTGGAAATCCCGACGCAGTACACTGTCACGGCTCATGGGCTGTACGGCGGAGTCATGGGGATTACCCCGGGCGAGGATTATACCGCACGATACACGGTCGGCGCTCAGGTCGGTCTTCAGATCGGCAAACGCGACGGCTTCACCCTGGCAGGGTCTGACGCTCGAGGGAATCAGCGAAGAGCAGCTGCAATGGCAGGCGAAGGACGCGGAAAGCACAACTCGAGGTATTTCCTTCGAGATGCCCGCGCATAATGTGACGGTGACGGTCAACTGGAAGGCGAACGGCTCGTCCGGCGGCGGTGGAGGAGGCGGCGGCGGAAACGTCTCCATTCCCGACACCAAGATCCCGACCTGGCATCTATGAGCACGGCACCGTCACCGTATCTCCCGAGTCTGCCTCCAAGGGCGACACTGTGACCATCACGGCAACCCCGACAAGGGCTACACCCTCGAAAGCCTGACCGTGCTGGACAAGGACGGCAAGGCGCTCGCGCTGACCGACAAGGGCGGCGGCAAGTACACCTTCGTCATGCCGGCGGGCAAGATTACGGTGAAGGCAGCCTTTATGGATGACAACACCATGCTCAACTTCTTCACCGATGTGCACGCGGAGGATTATTATTATGACGCAGTCCTCTGGGCGGCGCAGAAGGGCATTACCGGCGGTATGAGCGACACGCTGTTTGCTCCGAACGCTGCCTGCACCAGAGCGCAGATTGTAACCTTCCTGTGGCGCGCGGCAGGTTCGCCCTGAACCGAAGGCGCTGAGCAGCTTCGCGGATGTTACGGCAGATGCATACTACGCCAATTACCGAGGGCACGAGCGATACAACGTTTGCACCCGGCACCATCTGCACGAGAGCACAAGGCGCAGCGCTCCTGTACCGTGCGGCAGGCAGTCCGGCGGTCAGCGGCAGCGCGGCCTTCACCGATGTACCTGCCGATGCATACTACGCCGATGCGGCAGCATGGGCAGAGCAGAAGGGCATCACCGGCGGTATCGGAAACGGTCTGTTTGGTCCGCATAACAACTGCACGAGAGCACAGATTGTCACGTTCCTGTACAGACTGTACGGCAGCAAATAAAGCAAATCAACCGATGGAAAGCGGCGGCAGGGGGGCCGTACCCTTGCCGCCGTCTGTTTACCGATCCTTTGCGCCATCTCACGCTGGAGCGAGCTGCATTCCCGGAAAAACCGCTGCAATAAGAGCGGGAAATCGGGAAAAAATGTCATATTTTCGGTAAATCTGCGGAAATGTCATAATTTCTTCTTTTTTTGTCAAACCCTGTTGACAAAACACGATAGATGCGCTATAGTAGAGGATAAAGAAGATGCATGCAGTCGCTTTGACCGCATCTCAAACGATAATAATAGCAAAACTCACCGAAAGGTGGCGACGCAAAGCTATAGGGCCTTACCCTCATCGAGAGGGCTGGCAGCCAGTTACCGAAAAGGAGATCGCCGGATATGAAGCGGCTTTTTTCGTATTGTGGCGTACAGTTTTGCAGCAGCTGCCCTCTCTCGATGGGCGTTACCGCAGCAGCAGTAAATGATGTTGTGGATATGAGCAATTCGCTCCACGGTTATGTTATTTCAGAACTACTCCGGAGTGCAAGACCGCGTTGGTGCCCAGTACAACGGCGGCAAGACCGTATTCTATGATTGCCCGAGTGGCAAGGATACTTCCTTCTCTCGATAAGGGCAAACGGCAAGTACACCGTAACGCTGTACCGCAACGTTTCCGGTACGTCCCATCAGCAGGGTCACCGAGTCCAAGTCCATGAACGTAACCATTGTTAAGGACAGTTATTGCCCGTATCTGGTCTCCACTTCCGAAGTTCAGTTCTCCAAGGGCGACACGGTATCCGCTAAGCTAAGGCTGCTGAGCTCTGCAAGAACGCCAAGACTGACGAGGCTAAGGCGTTATCGCCATCTACAACTGGCTACGGCATGCCGTTATACATATGATAACAAGCTGGCGAATGAGATCACCAGCGGCAAGATCACTCAAGTATTATCTCGAATACCGCCGCTACCCTGAAGGGCACCACCGGTATCTGCTACGATTTTTCCTCGTTGTTTGCAGCAATGTGCCGCAGCCAGGGCATCCCGTGTGCACTGACCATGGGCTACGCCGGCCCAGCTACCACGCTTGGAACAAGGTAAACCTGAACGGCAAGTGGTATCAGATCCGACCTATGCGGTTACCCGCAACGTGAAGAACGCAAAACCCTGCATGACTGTGTATCTCCGCTGACCTACACCAACACCAGCGATGCACTTGGCAGTAGCTGCGGCTTAACACGTTCTGTTTTACTTTGTATGCAGATGGTCCTGATTGGATATGTTTATGTCCGATCAGCGGCGATTTATTATAAAAAACGATTCGGATTGAAATCCTTCTTCGCTTTTTACAGTATTTGTTTGTTATTCGCGGGCATTTATGGTATACTGAAGAGGGATCCGGAAGAGGATTTCTGTCCTGCGCAGGCAAAGAACTGTATGCAGTCCGGCGTGTCTGCCGACAGAAAAGATCGTAAAATTCTCAGGAAAAAAATAATCGATTCTTAGCCAGCATTCTGGCATCCATGATGCTGACGATGTCTCCGTTCGCATTGCAGGTGGATACAGCGGAGCAGAAAGAATGACAACGCAGGAGCAGGTTCAGTTCGCCACCCAAAATGAAACGAACGCAAATCCCACGGTGTCTCAGACGAAGATCAGTCTCCTAAGGACACAAGCCCGAAGCGCCTAAGACGGAAAGTCAGCCCCTAAGGACACAAAACTCCGGGAAGCTTAAGACGAAAGATCAGTCTTCTGAGAACACAAACTCCGAAGCGCGCTTAAGACAGAAGGTCAGCCTTCTGAGGACGTAAAACCTGCAGGAGACAGCATCCGCATCGAAGACTCCGGCAGAATCGGAGACCTGACAGAACCGGAAACACCGAAAAAGCGCTGCAAAGATCGACAAGAAAGAGTACGCATCTATTGCTGACGCGCTGGCTGATGCACAGCCGGGCGACACTATCGTTCTGCTCCGTAATGTTACGGAAAAATATCACCATCAACAAGTCTCTGACGCTCAACCTCGGCGGGTTTACGCTGACGGGCGACGCAGATACGGCTGTTGAACCATTTCCGGTGATAAACCGCAGGTTACCGTACAAAACGGTACGGTCACCGGTGGCAGAAATCTGCAGGATGGCGGCGGCTTCGCAATCGACAACGCGGTTGTTCAGCTCAAAGCTCTGACCATAACGGGTAATGAAACAGTCGGCGGCAACGGCAATGGCGAAGTCGGCGGCGGCGGTATCTATGCGTTGCACGCAGATGTATCCATGCAGAATGTTACCGTGTCCGAAAACAGCGTTACGGGAAGCAGCAACGACGGCGGCGGTATTCTGGTTAGATACGGTTCTCTGACCATGGACGGCTGCCATGTTGAGGGAAACACCGCTCCGGACTGCGGCGGCGGTATGATTCTGAGACATTCTGAACTGAACGCTGCAAACTCCTTTTTGAGAATAATACAGCACCACAAGGCGCAGGTATCTATTTTAACGATGCGTCGGGCGACGCAGAAGAAGGCTGTTCCGGCAAGCATGAGCACCTTATCACCGATTCCACTATCTCCGGCAATATTGGCACAATATCGGCGGCTGATAGCGCATAATCAATATGTTCAAGCGCAATTTGAATAGGCGGCGCAACCAGGCAACGCAAATCATACAGCGCAGGAACGATTGAACTTGACAGTTTCGGTTTCTGAAAATACGGCACAGAGCGGCGCAGGTATCTATACTATGTACTGCTGTCTGCAACACGGACATTCGCCGCTGAACGGTACGGCAATCGACGCCAATAAGGCAAACTGGCTATGGCGGTGGCATCTATGCTTATGCACAGCTAACACCCTTAGCGTTACAGCGGAAAACAGCTCTGTCAGCGGTGGCAATACTGCCGCCGGCGGTGCAGGCATCTTTACCTATAAGTCTGGCTCGGCGGTTATCAATGTGGATCTTCAGTCCGGTGCTGTGATGCACGATAATAATGCAAATGATGCAACAACAGGTATGGGTGGTGTGATCTACGCGAGTGAGTCCAACATTAACATCGCGGCGAACAGCGCAGTGTATAACAACACCGCAGCAGGCTACGGCGGCGGCATCTACGCGAGTGCGTCCAACATCAACATCGCGGCGAACAGCGCAGTGTATAACAACACCGCAACGACCGCAGGCGATGATTTGTTTTTCTTCAGCAACTCGACCTTTACGCCCCTGAACGCGAAGGACATGAGCGGCGACCGTATTCTGTCCTCCGACAAGGCGGAGATTATCGGCTGGTATCATGACGGCTGGTATAAAATGGAATGCTGCGCAGGGTGTCTCTGAGCCGATTGGTCGCTGGACGGCGAAAACGGCTGATGGGTATATTGATGAGTATACCCCGGTTGAAAAGGATACACCGTACATTACGCTCAAGGCAGCACATCCGCTGATGTACACGCTGACGTATGATGTTACCGGTGACCTGCCGGAAGGCTATACTGCTCCGGCAAAGCAGACGCTGGTTAATGGCAGCAGCTATACCGTTGCAGAGGTTCCGGCCAGCGTGTCCGGCTCGAAGGACGGCGTGAACGGTACCTTCTCCTTCAACGGCTGGAAAAGGATGACGGTACGGTTCTGACCGGCGAGCAGCAGCTGACCGCAGACCTTACGCTGCACGGCGTATGGACCTTTACGAAAAAATCCTCCGGCGGCGGCGGCGGCGGCGGCCACAAGCCCACCGTTACCATTCCGGATGATGTACTGACCTGTCCGAACGGCGATGACCACTATGCTTTCGTAGGCTATCCGGACAGCACCGTTCGTCCGCAGAACGGCATTACCCGTGCTGAGGTAGCAACCATCTTCTTCCGTCTGCTGACCGACGAGACTCGCAACAAACTCTATGAAGACCAACAGCTACCCGATGTAGCAGCCGGCGCATGGTACAACCACGCGGTTTCTACGCTGAGCGCCATGGGCATCGTAAAGGGCTTTTTTACTGCAGCCAGGCAAGTTCAATCCGAATGCGCCGATCACCCGTGCGGAGTTCGCTGCGATCGCAGCTCGTTTTTGACGACAAGGCCAACACGACCGCTGTTGACTTCAGCGACATTGCATCCCACTGGGCAAAGGACGAGATCAGCGCCGCTGCCAACAACGGCTGGATCAACGGTTATACCGACGGCACCTTCCGTCCGAATAACAAGATCACCCGTGCTGAGGCGATGACGCTTGTAAACCGCGTCCTCAAGCGTCTTCCGGAGACCGCAGAGGACCTGCACAACGACATGATCAAAGGGAGCGACAACTCCGATACTTCCGCATGGTATTACCTGGCCGTACAGGAGGCTACGAACAGCCACTATTACGACATCAAGGAAAACAAGCACGAGAAGTGGAGCAAGCTGCGCGAAACTCGTGACTGGACCGAACTGAAAAGTAAATACTTTCCTGCAGGTGAACGAATCCCCGGCCATTGGCCGGGGATTTTATTGCACTGATAGTTTTTTCTAAAGGAGACAAATTTCAATAAATTTTTCTTGTTAAAATTATAACATATTGCCCTTATGGTTTTTATATCATAGGTTCATAATAGAGATTGCCGAAAAAGGAAAAGAGAAATGAAAAAAGTAGGCTTTTTCGGTAATTTTCATGCGAAAACCATGCTTTCGCAGCCGGTATAGAGGAGGAAATAATATGATCAGCTTTATCGTATGCTTATTATTATTGATCACCGGCTATCTTACTTATGGTAAAATTGTAGACAAAACCTTTGGCCCGGATGACCGTGAAACGCCGGCAGTTCGTATTAACGATGGCGTTGACTACGTTGTCATGCCGCAGTGGAAGCTGTTTCTGGTACAGCTGCTGAACATCGCCGGCCTTGGCCCGATCTTCGGTGCCCCTGCAGGGCGCACTCTGGGGCCCGGTTGTATTCCCTGTGGATCATTGGCACCATTTTGCCGGCGGCGTACACGATTACTTCTCCGGCATGATCAGCAGCGAAATGACGGTGCTTCCATCGCAGAGGTTACCGGCAAGTACCCGGTCACACCATGCAGAATATCATGCGTGTGTTCTCGGTCGTACTGCTGATCATGGTCGGTACGGTATTTGCAGTCGGTCCGGCCGGTCTGATCGTTACGCTGTGCAAGAACAACGGTATGTCCGGTATGCTTTTCGACCACGCTGTTCTGGCTGATCGTCATCCTGGTTTACTACTTTATTGCAACCTTTATTTCGATTGATAAGATCATCGGCAAGGTATACCCGCTGTTCGGCATGTGCCTGATCATCATGGCGGTCGGCGTTATCATCGGTATCTTCACCAACCCGAATTACACCATTCCGGAGATTTGGTCTCACCTGGCCAATATGCATCCGTCCGGCACGCCGATTTGGAGCTTCATGTTCATCACGGTTGCATGCGGTGCAATTTCCGGCTTCCATTCTACGCAGTCGCCGCTAATGGCTCGCTGCATGAAGAACGAGAAGCAGGGTCACTTCGTATTTTACGGCGCAATGGTAGCCGAAGGCATTATCGCACTGATCTGGGCGGCAGCCGGCTGTGCTCTGTATGAGGTCACCGGCGGTCTCAACACCGGTCTGGCGGAAGCGCTGGCAGGCGGTCAGTCCGCAGCGATCTACGATGTATGCTCCAAGACTATGGGCGGCGTTGGTATTGCTCTGGCCATGATCGGCGTTGTTGTCGGCCCGATCACTTCCGGTGATACCGCATTCCGTTCCGCCCGTCTGACGCTGTCCGACTGGTTCCATGGATCAGGGTTCGTACGCAAACCGCCTGAAGCTGTGTATCCCGGTACTGGGTATCGGCGCGAATCCCCGGCATCGGCAATGCGACCGGTCTGATCGACTACACGGTTATTGGCGTTACTTCAGCGACCAACCAGACGCTCGCTATGATCGTTCTGTGGGCAGCAGCTATGTACCTGTTCACCAAAAGAAGAACTTGATGGCAGCTGTTCCGGCTACGTTCAAGGATGCAGTTTCCTGCACCTATTTCATCCTCATGGAGTGCCTCGGGCAGCCTGCTGAACAGCAAGACCGCGGACGGCACGGTAATTACAATACCGCAGTGGCGTACCCGATCGGTATTGTATTCGCGGCACTGCTGCTCGCACTGTTCATTCGTGCGACCAAGAAGCGCAGCGCAAAGAAATCTGCTTGAATATAATAGCATTGCTGCAGCCGGCCGTTCCTTTGTGCGGTCGGCTGCGGCCATCCATAACGATAATTGCGGGGTGACGGAAAATGTTGAAACCTTATCCGCTCAGCGCGGGCGCATTGATGACGCGTCGCTTGCCGAGGATAAAAACCTGTCGGAAAATCGGTCCGTGCGGCATCGGCAGGCATGCCCTCTATTTGAACAGCTTTTTGTTGACCGGCGGTATTATGTTCCGCTTTCCATGGTAACGCGTGTGTACAAGCGCGTTGCGATGAGCAAGGGCGGCTTTTCCGGCAAGGGCATTTTCGCCACGCTGTCCTATCTGGTCGTGGAGTTCGACGGCGGACAGAAGGTGTGCAATTTCAAGTATGAGCAGCAGGTCGATGAGTTTCTGAGCGTTATCCGAGCTGAGCACCCGTCTATTCCGTGTGTCAGCGCGGCGGCAGAGCAGCGCATTACCGAGGAGAAGGCCCGCCGGGAGGAAGAAGAGCGCAATCGTCCGCCGATGAGCGCACAGGCGGAGAAAACCGTGCAGGCACTCGATAACGCAATCGACTATCTGGAGCGCCGTCCTGAGCTGACCGAACGACTGAGCGCAGCCGCAAAACGCCGCCGGAACTTTCAGTGTACGAACGGCAGCTACCGCTGGGCCGCTATGGCGATCACACTGCTGGGATTTGCGGCTCTGGCTTACGGTATCGTTTCCTTCGTGCGTCACGGCTCGTTCTCGATTTATTTTACGCTGTTCGGTCTTGCCGCGATTTTCACGTTTGCAGGCTTCAGCGTCCTGCCGACAGCACGCAACAACCGTACCTCCATCATGCAGAATGATGCGCAGGCACAGGAGAAAATGCAGGCTTACCTTGCGGATTATCTGAATTTCCCGCTGCCGGCCCGCTATGCAATATCCGGTTGTGCTGCGCCGCATGCAGCGTGCCGTCATGGATGGCCGCGCAGTGACTGCCGCGCAGGCGTCGACGTTGTGAAGGCTGACCTGAAGGCGCTGAACGCGGATGTCACAGTCTCGCAGGAGGAATACGATGAGGTTGTCGCCATCAAGTCCATGTTCCTCAATGCGGAGTATCAGTAACAATCAGATGATAACTATCCCTCCGGTACAGCCCGGGAGGGATAGTTTGATTTGGGCGGTTCTGCTTTCGTGATAAGAGCTTATTCTGTAAGCGAAAAGGACATTCCCGAGGGGTGGGAATGTCCTGTGAAAAAGAGTATCGATATGATCTGATTTAAGAGCACAGTCCGCATTTCGCACATGCAGACGGTGTGGCAGCGCAGCTGCCGAGGGCAGTCTCGCGCAGCTCGATGGGGGATGCGGCGGCCGACCGCGTACATGGTATCGAGCATTTCATCGAACGGGATAAACTGGTGAATGCCCGCGAGCGAGCTCAGCGGCAACGAGCGCGTTGGCTACACCTGCTGCGTTGCGGTTCTGGCACGGATACTCGACCAGACCGCCGACCGGGTCGCAGACCAGACCGAGCATGTTCATCAGCACGGTGGAGGCCGCGTCAAGACACTGCTCAGGCTTGCCGCCCATCAGCTCGACAGCCGCGCTGGCCGCCATTGCGGATGCGATGCCGACCTCGGCCTGACAGCCGCCGACCGCGCCTGCAACGGTTGCGTTGCGCATGGCAAGGTAGCCGATCGCACCGGCGTTGAACAGGGCGTCGATCAGCCGTTCATCCGAGATGTTGTAGCGGTCCTGCAGGGCAAACAGCATGCCCGGCAGAACACCGGCGCTGCCTGCGGTCGGCGCGGCCACGATAAGACCCATCGAGGCGTTGACCTCGAGGACGGCCATCGCGTACTGTGCCGCCTTGTGCAGCACATCGCCGCAGATGGAGCGGCCTTTGGCCGCGTGCTGCGCCAGTTTTTGGCTTCGCCGCCAATCAGGCCGCCCATGGACTTGACCGGCGTTTTGAGCGGTGTCAGCGCGGATGAGCGCATGATTTCAAGCGCCCTCTTCATACGGTGCGTGACCTCATCACGCGTGGTTTCGCCCAGCTGGCACTCGCGGCGGCGCATGATCTCGGAGATGGGAGCTGCTGCTGCGTGCAGAGTGCAAGCAGCTCGGATGCGTTTTGAAATCCATAATCTGCTCTCCTCCTTACGGTTCGATGATCATGACGTCGTGGACGTTGGGATTGTTTTTAAGCGGTTCCTCAATGCCCTCGGGGAAATGACCGTCCGACTCGACGATGGTGTAGGCGGTGTTGCCCTTGGACTCGCGGAACAGGCGCATGAACGCAATGTTTACACCCTTGTCGCTGAGCACCTTGGTGATGTGCGCCACGACGCCCGGCTTGTCCTGCTGAACGACGATGACCGTGCTGTATTCACCGGTAAAGTCAACCTCAACGCCGTTAATGCGCGCGATGCGGCACTTGCCGCCGCCGAGCGACTCACCGCGGATGGTCATCACCTGACCGGCGGCATTCTCCATGCGGATGTCTACGGTGTTCGGATGAACATCGGTCTCGGTCTCACACGGCGTGAATGAGTAGGACAGACCGCGCTCGGTCGCAATCGAAAACGAATTGCGGATGCGGGTGTCATCGGTCGAAAAGCCCATGATGCCGCCGAGCAGCGCACGGTCAGTGCCGTGACCGTGATAGGTCTTGGCGAACGAGCCGTACAGGGTGAAATCCACCTTTTAAGCGGCGGCGCGATCATCTTGTGCGCCAGATACGCGATAACGGCCGCACCGGCGGTATGGGAGCTGGAGGGACCGATCATATTCGGTCCCAGCACATCAAAAAACACTGATAAAGGACATAGGGATTCTCCTTACTGAGCGGAGGATTTGCAGATAAACCTGCGGTAGATGGTCTCCACGATCACGCCGATCGCGTTGTCGCCGGAAACATTGCAGGCGGTGCCGAACGAGTCCTGCGTGATGTACAGTGCAACCATGATGGCGCAGATCGGGCCGCTCGGGTCGCCGGCCTCGGTGCCGAAGATCATGTACAGGAAGGGCAGGGCGGTCATAATGGAGCCGCCCGGCGCACCGGGAGACGCCACCATGGCAATGCCGAGGGTCATGATGAACGGGATAACGGTGCCGATGGAGATGGGCAGCTGGTTCATCAGGCAGACTGCGGTAGCGCAGGCTGTGATGGTGATCATCGAGCCTGCCATGTGGATGTTCGCGCACAGCGGAACGGTGAAGTTGCGGATTTCCGAGGAAACGCCGTCTGCCTCAGCGCACTGCAGGTTGACCGGAATGGTAGCCGCAGAGGACTGGGTGCCCAGTGCGGTTGCGTAGCCCGGAATCTGGTTGCGGATGAGCGTAAGCGGGTTCTTGTGGCTGACCAGACCTGCAATTACGAACTGGATGCAGATGCAGATCAGGTGCATGATGATAACAACGATGAATACCTTCCACAGAATACCGAGGATGGCAAAGGTCTTGCCGGACTTGGTCATATCGGTGAACGTGCCGCAGATGTAAAGCGGCAGCAGCGGAATGATGACCTTGTGCAGTACGCAGTCAATGATGCCGGAGAAGTCGGAAACGCCGTTGTACAGCGTGTCGCCGATGGTCTTGCCGCGCAGGCTGGACATGCACAGACCGAGCACAAACGCCGTAACAACAGCAGACAGCGTGTTCATCAGCGCCGGAATTTCCAGGCTGAAGTACGGCTCCAGCGAGTTGCCTGCGGTTGCGGCGATCTTGTCGAGCGCGTCCGCACTCATGAAGTGCGGGAACAGGGTGTCGGCTACAAAGAACGAAGCCGAGCCTGCGATCAGGGTCGAGCAGTAGGCGATGGCAACCGTGATGAGCAACAGCTTGCCCGCGCCGCTCTTGAGGTTAGCAATGCCCATGGTAACATACGCGAGGATCATCAGCGGGATGATAAACGACAGGAACTGGCTGAAGAACGACGAGAGCGTTACCACAAAGCGGCAGAAGCCTTCCGGCAGGAACTGGCCGAACAGGATGCCGACAATGATGGCGATGATGAGCTTGGGCAGTAATCCGAGTTTGAATTTTTCTTTTCTTCCATTTCTTTTTCCTCCTTTTTTGGCGGGCAGCACCACACAGTTCGGTTATGTGGTGTACCCTTTGCGGCGCAGACCGTTTGTTTGCCCCTCTTTGGTCTGCTGCCGTGGAAGTCTGCCGAGATTTTTTGCCTCCGGACACAAAAAAGAACCGCTTATTTTAGGCGAAATGCTGTAAAATAGGACGCGGTTTTTGTGTAAAAAGGATAAGAAAAAAATATGTGGTAAACCTCAATTTCTTTCTTGACCTCTTTGTAGATTTAGTATATTCTGTTTAATGGGTTAAGTCAAATTCATATATTTTATCATTTCGATTCAAAATATTGATAATATAGGGGGAGAGGGAAATTCATGGAGCTTCGGCAGCTTGCAACCTTTTTATTCGGGTAGCACAGTTTAAGAGTTTTTCACGCGCAGCAGAGAGCCTCGGCTACTCACAGTCGGCGGTAACGGTGCAGATACGCCAGCTGGAGGAGGAACTGGACACACGTCTGTTCGACCGCATGGGCAAGCGTATCGCGCTGACCGACACGGGCGAGCGTTTTCTCAGCCATGCGTGTGACGTGATGAATCAGGTCAATCAGGCGCGCATGTCGGTCACATCTACGGCAGAGCTGCACGGTTCGCTGCATATCGGCACGATTGAGTCACTTGCATGTCTCAAACTGCCGACAGTGCTGCATCTGTACCGCAAATTCAACCCGAAAGTGTCTATCCGCATCACGGTCGGTGAGCCGGAAGATTTGATCGAGCACATGGAACGCGGCGAGCTGGACATGATCTATGTGCTCGATGAGCCGCTGTACAGCAACAACTGGAACAAGCTGATGGAGCAGCGCGAGGAAATCGTATTTGTGGCGTCTGCATCGCTGCGCGAGGAGCTGGGCGGAAAAGAGCTGACGATTGAGGAACTGCTCACGCAGCCTTTTTTCCTTACCGAGCAGGATAACTATCGCCGTGTACTCAACCGCCGTCTTGCCGCGCGGCGGACCATCCTTACGCCGTCGCTCGAGTGCGGTGATACCTCGCTGCTCATTCGCATGCTTGAGATTGACCGCGGTGTATCCTTTCTGCCGTGGTACGCAGTCGAGAACAGCGTAAAAGAGGGAAGGCTGATCCGTTTGTCGGTCGAGGACTGCTATATTTCGCTCTACCGCCAGATTTTCAGCCACAAGGAGAAATGGCGCACACGCGAAATGGATGAATTTGTCCGCGTGGCAAAGCTGGCGGACGAGGAAGAATAAGGACATATAACAACATCCCACTTGTTGAAGCACAGCAATGATATGTACCCCAATACTGGATGTCCAGTATTGGGGTACATATCAAAATCCGGTCAGCCTTTTATCTCAGTAGACGATGCAGGAATGTGATTGTCCTGGTGCACGAATGATTTTGGAAGATTACCCAAACCAATCCCACCGAAACGCTTCGGTGGACAGAGTAGATGCCTTGCCGTCGAGTGCAATCTCGCTGAGCAGGATACCAACGATCGGTGCGATACCGAACCCATGTATCTGGAGGCGCAGAAGCAGCTGAAGAAACAAAAAACAACGCATACCTTCTGACAAATTTGGCAACACTACTCGTAAAAGGAGTGTGTTTTCATGTCCGATATGTTCTGTTTCCAGTGCCAGCAGACCGCCGGCAACAAGTGCTGCGTGAGCGTGGGTGTCTGCGGCAAGCAGCCGGATACGGCAGCGCTGCAGGATGAGCTGGTGTACGAACTCATTCGCTTGGCCGAGGCGACAGCTGCGGCCGGTCAACGCACACAAATCGTCGACCGGCTGCTGATGGACGGCCTGTTCATCACCTTGACCAATGTCAATTTTGACAATCAGGCGATTGCGGAATTCACCGAGCGGGTACGCGCGGAACGAGAGAAATTTGGCGGAAAACCGTGTGCGGTCGTGGAGCTGTGGAAGGGCGACACGGATACGGTTTCGCTGCGCTCCACGCTGCTGTTCGGCATGAAGGGCATGGCCGCCTATGCGCACCACGCGATGAATCTTGGCTACACGGATGACGAGGTGAGCGCGTGGTTTTACAAGGGCCTGTGCGCGGTCAATCGCCCGCATTCGGTCGAGGAATGGCTGGCGCTGATCGTCGAGTTCGGGCAGGTGAATTTCCGGTGCATGGAGCTGCTCGATGAGGCCAATACGGTCACATTCGGCACGCCGCAGCCCGCAAAAGTGCCGACCGACATCAAAAAAGGCCCGTTCATCGTGGTTTCCGGGCACGACCTGGGCGACTTAGCGCAGCTGCTCGAGCAGACGGCGGGAAAGGGCATCAACATCTACACGCACAGCGAAATGCTGCCCGCGCACGGCTATCCGGGACTGAAAAAACATCCGCACCTGGCGGGCAATTTCGGCACGGCGTGGCAGAGCCAGCAGACGGAGTTCGAGAACATCCCCGGCGCTGTGGTGATGACCACCAACTGTCTGATGCCGCAGCGCCCAAGCTATCAGGACCGCGTGTACACGACTTCGGTGGTGGGCTATGCGGGTCTGCGCCATATCGAGGCGGATGCGTGCGGCCGCAAGGACTTTTCGCCCATCATCGAGCAGGCGCTCGCGCTCGGCGGGTACGAGCACGACCACAGCATGAGCGGCATCAACGGCGGGCATATGCTGATGACGGGCTTTGCACACGGCGCGGTGCTGGCTCACGCGGAGGAGATCATCTCGCTCATCAAGAGCGGCAAGGTGCGGCATATCTTTCTGGTCGGCGGCTGTGACGGCGCGCATCCGGGCAGAAATTACTACACCGAGTTTGTCAAATCCACGCCGATGGATACGCTGGTTCTGACGCTCGCGTGCGGCAAATACCGCTTCAATGACCTCGATTTGGGCGAAATCGGCGGCCTGCCGCGCATACTGGATATGGGCCAGTGCAACGATGCCTACAGCGCCATCCGGGTGGCACTGGCCTTGGCGGACGCCTTCGGCTGCTCCGTCAACGAGCTGCCACTGACGCTGGTGCTGTCGTGGTACGAGCAGAAGGCGGTGTGCATCCTGCTGACGCTGCTGGCGCTCGGCGTGAAGAATATGTACCTCGGACCGACGATGCCCGCGTTCCTGTCGGAAACCGTGGTCAAAACACTGGTGGAGACCTACGATCTGCACCCGACCACCAATCCGCAGCAGGACCTGGATGCGATTTTGGGAAGGGGATAAACCGGCGAGCTTTTTGGACGCTACGGAGCGTTCCTTGTTTCCTCTCGTTTGCTTGCTGCAATAGGTTTCAGCAAACGAAAGAGGAAAGAAAACAATGAAATTTACGGCATTCAACGGCAGTCCAGTGGGCGAAAAGAGTGCCGCTGGACGCATGCTCGGGGTCTTTCTGGCGGGCGCGGCTCGTGCCGGAGCGGAAACCGAGCTGTACCATCTTGGCGATTACAGCATCGGACAGTGCGTGCAGCACGATGACATGGAGAAGCTGCTTCGCGCATATCAGTCTGCGGATGTGGTCTGCTTGGACTCGCCAGTGTACTCGTGGAACATGACGGCGCTGCTCAAGAATTTTGCAGACCGGCTGATCCCGCTCAAAAAGTCCGCTGCTGACCGAGCAGGCCGGCTATGAGTTTGCGGCACAGGGCGAGGTCACAGCAGAGCCCCGTACACAACTGGATGCGCCGCTGATGTCCGCCGCAGAGTATGTACAGTTTCTGAGTATGTAAGACAAAGGGAAACGGTTCTTGCCTTCGGGAAAGAGCCGTTTTTGATGTGCGCCATAGTATCTGACGGAATGATATGGGAAGTGAAGCTCGATCAGGCTATGCCGAAAAGCAATACTATGTCGATTATCGGCAGGGATTTTTGTGTATCAGGGTGGTATATTGAAGCCGGTGTGGTATAGTTAGGGCAAACTAACTATGGATTGACACTGGAATCCCATAAAAGCAAAGAGATGAAGGAATTATGCAAAGCAAACAGCAAAAAGCAAATCAAGGTATTTCTGATACAGACCTTCGGCGGAAGCAGGGGCGGCTCGCTGTTTTCACGACAGGAAAAATGCTGGATAGGTTAATCAAAACCGCAGCCAACAGGTCCAAAAACCAGATGAAAACACTGGTGCAGACCATTCTGCCGCGTATTGCGCTGTACAAGGTGCTGCAGGCAGAGCTGCCAGCGGAGGAAACATTTACGCACATGCGGACGTACATGATGGACTGGGTGGCAGCAGAAAAGCACGCTTTCACGGCGAAAATGGAGTCTGTGCCGGGATTTTATCGGATTTACAGCTATTGTTTTCTCAAAATCATGCGTACCTCCGACTTGTGGGAGAGCACACAGGAACACGACAAAACGCACTTTTCCGCGTCGATTACCAAGTGTCTCTGGCACACGGCGTGCCGGGAAAACGGCTGTCCGGAGCTGTGTCCGCTGTTTTGCGACGTGGATGACGTGACCTACGGCGGACTGCACAAGCTCGGCTTTTCGCGCACAAAAACGCTGGGCTGCGGCGGTGACTGCTGCGATTTTCGGTTTTTCAAAAGGTAGGCGAGCAGACGGAGGAGCGGACTTCGGCAGGATTTTCGGTGCAGCGGCGGAATCCGTGCTTTCAGCTCCATCGCCTACACAGTGTGGCCGAAGATGGTTTTGAGTCGGATTCCTCTTCCATACCTTGCGATTTCCCCGGTTAAATGATACAATCAAACCACAAGGTTTCATTCCATCAAACGGATCCCGAAGGGGAGCCATCCCTTATCACATAAAGGAGCATCAGTGCATGAACCCAGTTTTTGTTATCGGACACCGCAATCCGGATACGGATTCCATTTGCTCTGCAATCTGCTACGCGCACCTCAAGCGCAGACTGACCGGCGGAGAATACATAGCCTGCCGCGCGGGTCACGTCAATGCGGAGACCAAATTTGTGCTCGAACGCTTTCGGTGTGGAGCCGCCGCGCTACATCAAGTCGTTTGAGCCGCGCCTGAGCGATGTGCAGTACCGCGAGGTGCCGGGCATCAGCGAGGAGCTGTCGCTGCACCGTGCATGGGATTACATGAACGAAAATGATATTCAGACGCTGGCCGTTGTTGATGAGGATCGCCGCCTGAAGGGTCTGCTGACGCTGGGCGATATTGCGCGCTTCTACATCGAGGATCAGGACGCCAATGCGCTGGCGGAGGCCAAGACCAGCTATCGGAATCTGGTCGATGTGCTTGACGGCACGCTCGAGGTTGGCGATATTGACCAGCGGTTTGAGCAAGGCAGTGTGGTCGTTGCGGCGGCTAATCCGGACGTGCTCGAGGACTACATCGGCAAAAATGATATGGTTATTCTCGGCAACCGCTATGAAAGCCAGCTGTGCGCCATTGAGATGAGCGCCGGCTGCATAGTCATCGGCCTCGGCTCCAAGGTTTCGCGCACCATCCGAAAGCTGGCCTCGGAGAACGGCGTTTCCATCATCGCCACCCCGTATGATACCTACACCTGTGTCAAGGTTATCGGTCAGGCGGTTCCGGTGCGGCATGTGATGCGGAAAAAGGGTCTTATCACCTTCGAGCCGGAGGAAACGGTTGAGGATGTAAAGCGCACGGTTTCCAAAAAGCGTATCCGCTATTACCCGCTGATGGATGAACAGGGACGATACGTCGGTATGTTCTCACAGCGTAACCTGCTGGATCTGGAGCGTCCGTCGGTCATTCTGGTCGATCACAACGAGCGCGATCAGGCCGCCGAAGGTATTCGTTCGACCAATATTGTTGAGATCATCGACCACCACCGCATTGACTCGGTGGAGACCAGCGGACCGATCTACTTCCGCACTCAGCCGCTCGCCTGCACCGCGACCATCATCACGCAGATGTACCATGAGCACAACGTGGAGATCGAGCCGAAAATCGCGGGTCTGCTGTGCTCGGCAATCCTGTCGGACACGCTGATGTTCCGCTCGCCGACGTGTACGCCGCTTGATCGCATGGCTGCAGAGGAGCTGGCGAAAATCGCCGGTCTGGACATCAAGCAGTATGCAACAGAAATGTTCCGCTCCAGCTCGCGTCTGCTCGATCGCTCGATGGATGAGCTGCTCCACATGGATTTCAAGTATTTTCAGGCGCAGAATCAGAAGATTGCGATTTCGCAGGTGACGAGTGTCAGTGAGAACGAGCTGTCCGGCATCCGTGATAAAATGCTCGAGTACATGGAAAGCTGCCTGGCATCGAGCGGTCTGTCCATGCTGTTCGCTATGCTGACCAACATTATCGAGGAAAAGACAGAGCTGCTCTACGTCGGCAAGGGCGCGCAGCAGCTGGTTCGTGCGGCCTTCAAGACCGACTGCGGCGAGCATTCGGTCGTCCTGCCCGGCGTCGTCAGCCGGAAGAAGCAGATGGTGGTGCCGCTTGTCAGAGCCATGGAGCACGACGAGGAAATTGAGTAAGATTTGCAGAGTAAAAGCGGGAGAAACCAGGGTTTCTCCCGCTTTTGTGTTTACTTCCGCTTTGCAGCTGCTCGGAGATGGTTCGTTTCATCGTCTCGGCGTCAAGCGGCTTAGACAGATGCGCGTTCATGCCTGCGGCGAGACACTTCTCGCGGTCCTCTTTGAAGACGTTGGCTGTCATGGCGATAATCGGAATGGTTTTCGCGTCCGGCCGATCGAGTGCCCGAATAGCTTTTGCAGCCTCCAGACCGTCCATCTCGGGCATCATGACGTCCATGAGAATGGCATCAAAGCTACCCGGCTCGGAGTCCCGGAAGGCTGCAAGCGCCTGCCTGCCGTTCTGCACCGGCACGGTCTGTGCACCGCTGTCGTGCAGCAGGAAGATCGCAATCTCCATGTTGAGCTCATTATCCTCGGCAACGAGCAGCCGCGTGCCGGCAATATCTGATTGTGTCTGTGGCGAAGCTGCTGCTGCGGTCGCATCACGGTCGAGTTCAAAAGGCAGTACGACGGTAAACCGGCTGCCTTCGCCGAGTTTGCTCTCCACCGAAATGGTGCCGCCCATTTGCTCGACGAGCTGTTGCACGATAGACATGCCGAGTCCGGTACCCATATAGCTTGAGCGGGAGGACTCGTCTGCCTGCTCAAACGGCTTGAATAGATGGTTTTTGATGAAATCTTCGGATATGCCCAGACCGGTGTCCTCGATGATAAACTGGCAGGTGATCTTCTCGTCCGTCCGTTCGAGCATATGCATCTGCATGTGGATGGACCCGCCGGGCTTGTTGTATTTCACGCAGTTGGTGAACAGATTCATCAGGATTTTTTCAGATGCAGCGCACTGCTGCGGACGTAAATGCCGGAAAAATCATCATGCTCACCGGTGACGGTAAGACCGGCGGCTTCCGCCTGAAACAGCACCGAATTGGTAATGCTGCCGCAGACTTCATCCAGATTCATGGATTCGCGCCGCAGAACGACGGTGCCGTTTTCTAACTGAGCCATATCCAGCACATCGTTCACCAGAGACAGCAGCAGCTGAGAGGACAGCTCGATTTTATGCAGACAGTCGCGCACGCGCGTGGTCGTCCTCATTTTTTCGGATGATAGTCAGCATGCCGATGATGCCGTTGATGGGTGTGCGGATATCGTGCGACATGTTGTTCAGGAACGTTGTTTTGGCGGCGTTGGCGGCCTTGGCCTGTACGAGCGCCTCCTGCAGCTCTGTCTGGCTCTGCTGCAGCTTGAGGTTCAGCTCCTGCGCCTGTTTGGCGGACTGCCGGGCCTTGCGGAACAGACCGAACAGCAGCAGAGAGAGCAGGATGAACACAACAGAGGCAGTAGTCAGGTTGTCCTTGACAAAGTACGCAACGGTGACCTTTTCGGGCGCACTGTCGTACATGGCGAGTGCACCGGTCAGCAGGGAAGAAGGCATGGTTTTGAGCGTTTTGTTCAGGATGGACAGCAAAACCGTATCGCCCTGCCGTACGGCGAACGAGGTCTTGCTCGGCTGTGTGAGGAACACGCGGTACAGCTTTTTGTCCTTCATATAGCGCGGCAGCTGACCGGCACGCGTTACATAGCAGTCCGCACTGCCGGTCCGCATGGCTTTGATCGCGTCATTCGCCGAAGGGTATTCGAGGATTGTCCACTTGGGGTAATTATAGGAAAGGTACTGCTTGAGCGAAAAATCGTTCCCGGGGATGGCAGCGGTGTTTGGCTCAAGCTCATTAAAATGGTTCTTCGTGGTAAGCGCCGCCTGACTGAAGCTCAAGACGGTGTTCGACAGTGCAAGACCGTTCTCTGCGGCGGCACTTGGGTTCTGGCTGGTGTGAAAAATCAGGTCGATCTCATCGTTCTGCAGTGCCTGCAGCTGCTCAAGCTGCGTGTCAAAGCCGTGCAGGTCGAAATGCAAGGCGTTATCCCCCAGACAATTCGTCGCATATACGACATAATCCGTGAGAACACCGGCAACATCACCGGTTTGGATATCAAAGGTGCTGATACCGGTGTCATGATTCAGAAAAACCGATGCGGATGGCGCCGTGCTGCCGGAGCCAGTCCCGCCTCTTCGGTCGAGAGGATCTCGGCCGACTGGGCAGACAGATAGCGCTGATACAGATCATCCTGATAGAACGGCTTGTCGTGTGCAATACGGCGCATAGCATTATCGAGTGCTTCCTTGAGGTCGGGACGGTTTTTGCTGATCACGAAGTAAATATCTGAGCTGCCGAACGAGGCGATCGCGGACAGGCTGTATTCCTGCCACTGGGGGCTCTCGACCGAGATAAAACCGTCGATTTCGCGGCTGGCGATCTTGGCAGCTGCGTCCTCGCTGCTGGTGATGGTCACATGCTCGGTGTGCAGACCGTGGCGTGCCTCCCATTCGCAGAACTGCGTGGTCGGGATGCTTTCGGACAGCATGCCGATGCGCTTGCCGTTCAGGGTGGTCAGATCGGATACGGAAATGTCGGGCAAGATTTGCATACAGGTAATATTTTTCCTCGCCCATCGGCAGATCGGAAAACAGCATGGTCTGGGCACGGCCCTCGGCGTAGGATACGCCGGCCATCAGGTCGATTTCGCCCTTTTGCAGCATGTTCAGTGAATCCGGCCAGTTTGCTTCGATGTAATGATAGGTCCAGCCGGTATATGCGGCGATGGACTGCTGATATTCGTAGCCGTAGCCGCTGCGTTCGCCGTTTTCGCAGGTGATGTTGTAGGCGGAATCCGGATACCATGCAACTCGCACGACAGAGGAATCCTGCACAGCGGCGGCTGTGCCCTGCAGCAGCGGCATAAGCAGGCAGAGGCACAGCAGCAGACAGCCGTACCGTTTCAGTCTGGTTGTAATTCTGTTCATATGCCCCTCCGTAAGCCGGAATGCGTCCGGCTTTTCTCTGTAAAAGGAAAAAGATGCACTGCTACATCGGTAATGCATCTGTGCATCTCAAACGAGGCAGCTGGCTGCCATTTTACAGGCCCTGTGAAGCTGGCTTCGTAGTCATTGCGAAAGCGGCTTCTTAGCTTTGCGTCGCAGGCTTTCGCCTGGTTTGCTGAATATTTATTTGTTTATTATAGGTGAAGAACGACAGAGTTGCAAGAGAAAGACGCAAAATCGACCGCAATTTCAATAGAATGCGGTATTAAAAATTGTTTGATTGATATACAGAACAGAGGGAACCAAATTGCACGGCATCTCGTCTAATCAAGTAACAAGAGAAAATACAGCGGCCGTGCGCCGCACCGCTCAGAAACGAGGTGTCCGTTATGAAAAAACGATTGTTCCCCCTGTTCCTTGCACTTTTGCTGCTGCTTTCCGCCTGCGGAGCAGGCGTCGGCAACTCGGTATCGGCGGCAGCCGGTGACAGCGGCAGTATGCCGGATGCCGCGAACGGCTGGACCGAGGATGCGTCGGCAGATACCGCTGAGAGCGGTGCGGACTTTTCTGCGGCGAGAAAGAATGCCAAGCTGATTTTGAACGCCAATCTGACGCTCGAAACGCAGGATTTCGACAAAGCCTCTGCAGATATTGAGAAAATGGCAGCGGATGCAGGCGGCTATCTTGAATCGAGCAGTCTTTCCGGCGATGCAGGCAGCCGGCATGCAAGCTATGTCCTGCGCATTCCGCAGGAGAAGTTTGAGGCGTTTTACGAGCAGCTCGGCAGCAGCGTGCATGTGGTGTACAGCTCGCGTTCGAGCGAGGACGTGACCGAGCAGTATACCGATATCGAAACCCGTCTGGCAACGCTGACCACCAAGCACGAGCGGCTGCTGGCGCTGCTCAATCAGGCGGACAAGATGGAGGATATCATCTCGCTCGAGAACGCGCTGGCCGACTGTGAATACGAGATCGACTCGCTGACCGGCTCTAAGCGCCATTACGATGATCTGGTCGGATTTTCGACCTTCTATGTGGATCTGGAAGAGGTGCAGACGCTGACCGCAACGCCTGAGGGCAGCGGCTTCGGCGCACAGCTCACGCAGGCGGCTAAGACCGGAACACGCGGTCTGGTTGACGCGGTTCGCGCGCTCATCGTCGGTGCGGTGATGTTCTGGCCGGTGATCCTGCTGGCTGCTGCCGGAGGCGGCACTGTTGCGGTCCTGCACCGTCGGCGCAGGAAGGCGCGCGAAGCCGAGCAGACGGAGATTCCGACAGAAAAAGAAGAACGGTAATACAGGTGCAAAAGGAGCGCAGATGTTTGCAATCTGCGTTCCTTTGTCGATTTTACTGCGGCTATGATATACTGATAGTGCTACCGCCCCCCATAAAAGGTAGAGAAAGGGGTGTGCACGATGTCTATCACTTTGTCTTTCCTTATTTCTGTTGCGGCGAGTGTAGTTGCATATTACATTTGCAAATGGCTGGATAGAAACAGTAACCGGTAGTCAGCCTGAGGAATAAGCCGCCTCATACCAAACGGCATAGAAAAGCCCCGGTGCTGGAACACCGGGGGGCTTTTCGCGCACGATGTGCACTTTTGTCTTTCCTGTGTAATCATATTATACCGCATATCAACAGCCAATGCAAGTAGATCCGACTGCGCCGGAAGATATTTCTCTGTCTAAGCGAGGGAATATGCACAATATCATGGGCGCTTATTTGGATAGTTTTTATACTATGGTTAAATACATTTGGCTCATTCCTCCAAAGTGTGATATGATTAAATCATTCAGGAGAGAACAAGAAACGGAGAGAAAACCATGAAGCGATGGAAAGGGGCGGCATTGCTGCTGCTCTGCACAGTTGTGCTGCTGCGGCTGCTGCAGGGATTGGCACAGCCGGAAAAAGAGAATGCCCATGTGCCGGTGCTCGGCATTGTCACCACGGCGGCAGAGGATGACCGGCGCGAAGCGCAGTCCGAAGCACTTGTACATGCGGCGGAGGAACATGGCTTCAAAGTGCTGGAAATGCCGGTCGAGCGCACGCAGGAGGCACAGATTGAAGCCGTGCGTGCGCTGATCGTGTATCAGGTGGACGCAATCGCATTTACGCCGCTGGTGGAAAGCGGCTGGGACAACGTGCTGCGCGAAGCAAAATCCGCCTCCGTGCCGCTGCTGTCGATAGACCGCGCGATACGCGGCGTGGATGATGTACCGCTGCAGCATATAGGATTTGATTATGCGTCGCTCGCCGAGCGGGCAGCGGATGCGCTTCTGCAGCAGCGCATGCCGCGGGACGGTGTACTGGAGCTTTACGGCACGGTAAATGCTTCGGATGCAAGAGAGATTGCACGCGGCTGCCGCGCGTCTCTGGAGGAACACGGATTGACCGTAACCTACAGCCTGTGCGGCGACGGCATGCGCTCGCGCGGCTGCGAAATACTGGAGGAGATGGAGGACCATCTGGACGAAATCGGCTACATTTTCGCCCAGAATGACGCGATGGCGCTCGGTGCGGTGGATTATCTGCACAGCCACGGCCGCAAACCGGGCAAGGATGTGCTGGTTTGTGCGTTTGGCGGTGGTGCGGAGCTGCGCGCGCTGCAGAAAAAAGGGGAGGTTGCCGTAATCGGTGCGCTGGATGACACCCAGCTGGCCGAGCTGACCGCAGGCGCAGTCCAGCAGATTGCGAAGGCACCGTGGAAGCCCTATATCGCTCTGGCGGACACCGCCGTGCTGACGGAGGAGGGAACAGCCGATGCGTAAATCCCATCACAGCCTGCACGGCTTGCTGCGGCGGTCGCTGCTGCGCAGTGTGGTTTGCATGATTTTACCGGTGTGCGTGCTGGCAGGTCTGCTGGTTGTGCTGACACAGCGCTATGGCGCGGATATTGCATTGACGACCCGAGCCTCCGAAGTGCGCACTGTGCTGGTGCAGGACTTGCCGGATGAGGTGTGGAACGTGGTTTCCGGCCGTATTTCCTTCGAGGATGGACGGCAGCGGATGCTGATCGACAGTGCTCTGTGGGAACTGAACGATATGCTGGACAGTGCCGGAGAGGACGAGGCACAGTACCTCAACGCGGCGCTGCGCGCCATCCGCACGATCGACAGCTACGTTGATCAGCTGGAAACGCAGATGGACGCCGGTGCCGCAGTCAGCCGCAACGAATCGCTGTACCGCGAGATTCACAGCGTCGGCCATCTGGCGGGCAGCATGCTTGACCGCTATATCGAGAATGAGATCGCCCGCATGGGCCCGTTTCAACGCCTGCATTCAGCACGGACTGGGTGCGGCAGCGCTTGCACTCATTGCGCTGGTCGGCGTGATGATCTGGCTGACTATTCGGGCATCTGACAATCTGGAAGGTGCGATCGGCGCGTCTTTGCGGCAGCTGGAACAGTTTGCCAACCGCATTGCCGCCGGTGAGCTGACCGAGCGCGTCGCGCCGACCGAGATCGACGAGCTGCATCTGCTGACACGCGATCTCAATACGATGGCGGAGCAGCTGGGTGCGCTCATTCATGAGCAGGTCGAGCAGGAAAAGACCATCAAAAAGCTGAACTGCGGGCGCTGCAGGCGCAGATCACGCCGCATTTCATGTACAATACGCTGGAAACCATCGTCTGGCTGGCCGAAGAGGGCCGCAACAGCGAGGTCGTCGAGATGACGATGGCGTTCACCGGCTTTCTGCGCATCTCGCTCAGCCGCGGCGCGGATTACATCACGGTCGAGCGCGAGGAACAGCACGTTGCAAACTATTTGCAGATTCAGTCGGTGCGGTACGGCAGCATCATGCGGTATACGATTGATATTGATCCCGCGCTGCACGAGCGGTATATGCTGAAAATCGTGCTGCAGCCGCTGGTTGAAAACGCGATTTATCACGGCATTAAGCGCAGGCGCGGCAGAGGACAGATTACCGTGACCGGCCGCAGGCAGGCAGGCGGCATGTACTTCGCCGTGGAGGACAACGGCATGGGCATGACACCCGAGCGTCTTGCCGAGGTACGGGCCTCGCTGCAGAACGGCGCACCGCTTGACCCGGACGGCAAGGGCGGCTACGGTCTGCGCAATGTGGAACAGCGTCTGCGGCTGTATTACGGCTGCGGACTGACGATCGAGTGAATACCGGCACGGCACACGCATCAGCTTCACCGTACCGGACGAACAGGAGGGGAAAACGCTATGATGCGTGTATTTATTGCGGATGATGAGGAGATCATCCGGGATGGCATCCGCAACTGCATTGAAAAGGAGCAGGAACGCTTTTTGTTTGCAGGTGAAGCGCCGGACGGCGAAATGGCACTGCCTATGCTGATGGAAATGAAGCCGGATGTGCTCATTACGGACATCCGCATGCCGTTTATGGATGGTCTGGAGCTGGCAAAGGTTGTGCGGCGCACCATGCCGTGGCTGCGTATTGTGTTCCTCAGCGGACACGATGAATTTGAGTATGCACAGAAGGCGGTTTCGCTGCACGCGGATGCGTATCTGCTCAAGCCGGTCAGCTCGGCGCAGCTGCTTGAAACGCTTGGACAGGTTGCCGAGCAGATTGAGCAGGAGCAGCAGCAGCTTCGCTCGGAAGGTGCAAACAGCCGCAGTGAACACGAGGAGGACGTGCTGCGTGAGCATTTTCTCAACGACCTGCTCTCGGGCAGCGTGCCGACTGCGGAGGCGGCTGTACAGGGAGAACGCTGGGGGCTGCTGCTGACAGCGAAGCAGTATCTTGTGTGCATCGTGCGCCTGCCGGAAAATGCCGTGCAGGAGCAGGTGCGTGCGCTGACCGAGCGTCTGTGCGGTGAGGAAAGCGAGGTCTGCGCCTTTTTCCGCGGCAGCCGCCGGCTGATGCTCCTGCTGCGCGGAGAGACCGAGGAAGCTGTGCGCGAAACCGCCTACGAGTTCTGTCAGAACCTGCGGCACGAGCTTTGTCAGGTGCTGGGCTGGAACGCGCTGTGCGCGATTGGCGCACCGGTCTCCCGTGTCAGCGCCCTGCCGGAAAGCTACCGCACAGCGAAGGATACACTGCTGCAGGCCTCCGCATGTGCGGAGGACGGCGTATTCGGCAGCACGGACTTTGCCGGTGTGCAGCACGAGTTCGTTTTCTCGGCGGGCGGCTCGCTGGCGGACAAGCTGCGGCATGCCGCCCCCGAGGATGTGCCGCGTATTGTCGAGGGCTACTTCGGTGGCTCGGCGGCGCAGGACGTGCAGAGCGTGCTGTACCGATATTATCTGCTGATGAACCTGCTCGTCACGGCCTCTCAGCTGGCTGATGAGGTGCAGGCAGGCAGCATTCCGCCTCCGGAGGACCCGCAGGCGGTGCTCGGTCAGGCGGCGACGCTCGAGGGCACAAAGGCCTGTGCCGCCGAGGTGCTCGGCCGCATGACTCGTCTGTGTTATCGCCATCAGAATGTGCGATATAGCGCGGAGATCAGCCGTGCAAAGGAGTTTATCCGCGAAAATTATGCGGACAGCGGTATTTCGCTGCACATGGTGGCGGCAGAGGTCGGGTTCAGTCGAACCATTTTTCCACTGTGTTTTCGCAGGAGACCGGTCAGACCTTTGTCGAATATCTGACCGCTGTCCGCATCGAGGCGGCAAAGCATCTGCTGACCAAGGGCAACAGCCGCATGAGCGATATTGCGTTTGACGTCGGTTATCAGGATTCGCACTATTTCAGCTATCTGTTCAAAAAGCACGTCGGCGTTTCGCCGCGCGAGTACCGCAACCGGTCGGAAGAAGGGTAAAATAATATCGTAAGAAATTCACCGTTCAGGAACGGCCTTCTTGAATGGTAAAATTTTATCGGATGATGGACGGTAGAGCGAAGCCGCTTAAACTGTTATAATATAAGGGCAGAGAAAAACTGCCCCGCCTTTTGTATTGAGGTGGAAGCTATGAAAAGAATATGTTTTCTTCCTGTTGTTCTGCTGCTGACCGGACTGCTCTGCGGCTGTACGGGTCAGCAGCAGAACGATCCTCATCGCAGGAGCGCAATCATGCGATGGAGGAGGGGACAGAAACACCGAAATATGACCATCTTACCGTATACAGTCCGCTGCCGGAGTCGGAAACGCTGCTGTACTGCAGTGCATTCCGCAAGGATACCGGCATTACCGTGGACTGTATTTATCTTCCTGCCGGAGAAATGACCGCGCGGCTCGAGCAGGAGCGGGACAACCCGCAGGCTTCTGTGCTGCTGGGCGGCTCGGCGGATAACTATATTCAGCTGCGACAGGCCGGTCTGCTGGAGGCGTATCAAAGTCCCTGAGCTGACCGAGTGCCCGAAGCCTATCAGGATGAGCAGGGCGAGTGGAATCCGATTTACATCGGCACGCTGTGCTTCGCCTGCAACACCGACTGGTTTGCACGGACGGGAACGCCGATGCCGACCTGCTGGGACGATCTGCTGTCGCCTGCACTGGCAGGGCAGATTGTGATGGCAACTCCGAAAAGCTCGGGTACCTCGTATACTACGCTGGCAACGCTTGTGCAGATGCGCGGCGAGGACAAGGCGTGGGAGTATCTCAAAAAGTTAGATCAGAATGTCGGAGCATATTATACTGCATCGAGTACAGAACTGGTTAAACAGGTTAGCACCGGCGATTATGCTGTTGCGATCGTGTTTTATCACGATGGCCGCCGTGCGGTATTGGATGGCTATCCCATTGAGGTGCGCAGTCCGGCAGACGGCACTGGCTATGAGATCGGCGCGTGCGCGCTTGTGCGCAATGCACCTGCAGGAGAACGCGAAAATGCATGTACTTTTCTTGATTGGATGACTTCGGCACGCGGACAGGAGTGCTACATCGAAGCCAAAAGCTGTCGCCTTCCGGCAAACAGCACCGCCCGTGCAGCAGATGGACTGCCGTCGTTGGATGAGGTCAAGCTCATCACCTACGATTTGAGTGGGCAGGCAAGAACCGCACGCGGCTGATTTCGTACTTCGACACGCATATTTACAGCGCGCGAACCCAAAGGCAACACCGCACAATTAAAGCGGCGGCTCCTTGTGCAGGCTCTGGTCGCACTGCCGCGGTGCTTTGCGGAAATTTTGTGTCCTGACTTTGGCTTCGGTTCCTTGCGCGAGTTCCGTCCGCGCTGCCGAAGTTTCACGGTAATACATCAAGTATTACCGCAAAACTGGGCCTCGTCAGTACGCAAAATTTACTCGCAAATCACTCTTGTTCAATTATGCGGTATTGCCTTAACTTAAAAGGTTTAACATAGACGCGGCGGTATGGCAGCAGCCGTACCGTGAAGAGAAAGGAGAAAGTAAATGGCTAAAAAATCTTCGCGTATGCGGCGGCTGCTCAGCGGTGCGCTGTCGGCCGTGATGCTGGCAACACTGGTGCCGAGCACTGCTTCCGCAATCGGAAGGACGGATACCGGCTCCTTTCTGACGGGTCCGTACCTGATGACCCCGAAAACAAACGGCATGGTTGTCGTTTGGGAACTGGATAAACCGATGAAGTCCACCATTACCTACGGTACGAGCGATGCGGACAAGAAAACGCTCGAGGTTCCGGTAGAGGAGGGCGAAAAGTTTAAGGGTGAGAACATGCACATGTATCGTGCCCGCCTGACCGATCTGACTCCGGGTACGACCTATACCTACAAGGTTGAGACCGAGGACGGACAGACTGTGGAGGGTCACTTCCGCACGCTGCCCGAAAATTCGGATGAGATCCGCTTTGTGGTTGTCAGCGACAGCCATCGCTTTGAAACGGCAACCAAGGTTTCCGACATGATCGCACAGTTCGATCCGGACTTTATCCTGCATACCGGCGATATGGTAGAGGGCACCGGCTCTCAGAAGGATCAGTTCCCGTACTGGTTCCAGAATGTCGGCTCGTTCCTGCACAATGTGCCGGTTATCTACAACAGCGGCAACCACGATTACGGTGTCTACTTTGATGAGTATGTCACCAAGGTGCAGAAGGAGCAGTATAAGTCCAACGAGACCGGACGCAACGTAGCGTTTGACTGCGGTCCGGTGCATTTCGATATGCTGGACAGCAACCCGTGGTCCCTGTTCGAGCTGAACTCCACCGCAGGCGGCGGCGAGGCAGATGCGGCAACCAAGGCCGTTGTAAACGAGTCGCTCGACTGGCTCAAGGCGGATCTTGCAACCGACAATGCCAAGAAGGCTGACTTCCGCGTTGTTACCATGCACCATCCGTTCGAGGATGACCTGACCCGCAAGTACGTTCCTTCCATCGTGGAGAACGGCAACGTGAATATCATGTTCAGCGGCCATACCCATCTGTATTCCCGCTATGCTTCTGCTGACCCGAAGCGCGGCGCAGATACCCTGTATGTAACCCAGGGCGATGCCCGCATCGGCGGCGGCAAGATCGACACCGGCAAGCCGGATCAGCGCCTGGATGACAACTATCCCAACCTGCTTGCAACCGGCAAGGGCGATATGCTCGAAGTAACCGTCAAGGACGGTCTGCTGACCTATAAGAATCTGGGTCTGAGCGGCGACGGCGAGAAGGTATTTGAGACGGTTACGCTGTCCAAGGACGGCGCCAAGCTGGCGTACAGCGATATTTCCATCACCCCGGACACCGTTCAGTCCAACGGCACTGTCACGGTATCCGCAAAGGTGACCAATGTCGGCAAGGGTCTGGCGACTGCCTCCATGTGTGTCAAGGACAACGGCACTGACCGCTGGCTGTATGAGTTCGGCAAGAGCGGCAAGGAGCGCGTTGTCGGTCTGAATCCCGGCGAGTCCGTAACGCTGAGCGCACCGCTGACGCTTTCCACACTCGGCACGCATACCCTCAAGCTGGACAGCTACACCAAAACAGTCAATGTTACCTTCCGCAAGGCGACCTACACCTACAGCAACCTGCGCCTGCAGCTTGGCAGCGGCACGGTAAGCGAGCCGACCAGCAATGTCATCTACGCCAAGGCGGATGTGCAGAACATCGGCAATGAGGACGGCACCGCAGAGGCAGTGCTGTACATCAACGGCGCAGCCGTTACCTCGCAGAAGACTGCGCTCAAGGCAGGCGAGACCCGCACGGTTGAGTTTGCCTACAAGGCACCGGCAGGCGGCAGCTATACCGTCAAGGTCGGCAACTCGGCAGAGAAGACCGTTGCCGTGCTCGGCTCCATTCAGGGCACCCCGATCGTAAAGGATAAGTCCGGCAAGGGCAACGACGGTATCATCCGCGGCAATCCGACGCTCGTTAAGTACAACGGCGGCTGGGGTCTGTCCCTGGACGGCGTGGATGATTATGTGGAAATTCCGGATAACAAGAACTATGTGGTAGACAACGGTGTTACCGGCATGGTTTGGGCAAACATCGATCGTCTGGCAACGGGCGATGAGTGGGACCACAACCCGCTGCTGATGAAGGGCGCTTCCATCAGCTACGGCACCAACTACCTGTTCCGCATGGCAGTCCGCAAGACCGGCATGGTTACCTACGGCATTGGCTTTAACAACGATAACGGCGAGTACTTCTGGAACGACGACGAGAATATGGGCGGCGGCGTTACCCTCGGCAAGTGGGTACAGTACACCGGCGGCTTTGATCGTGCAACCGGCGGCGACAGCTACGAGGATACCAAGGCAAGCGGTCACACCGATGCACCGAATTTTGATTCTGAGATCCGCAACTGGGAAGGCAAGTCCATGTACTCCGGCTTTGCATTCCACCGTCATCTGCTGACGGGCCGCGGCCGCGGCAAGACGCACACCATGCTGACGGGCGACATCGGCCAGCTCCGCTTCTACACCACCAAGCTGACCGCAGAGGAGAACAAGCAGATTTACGCAAATCCGACTGCAAAGGGTCCGGAAAGCGACAAGCTGGTCGTATGGCTGGATTATGCACCGGAGAATATCGTCACCAAGGGCACGCACACCACCGAGTGGCGCGCAATGACCGGCAGTGCAGCACAGTTTACCTATAACGCAGAGATCACCGGCGCGGCTTCTGCAACCGCAACCGTTGAGACCTCGGACGACGGCAAGACCGTAAAGGCTTCCCAGTCCGCAGAGCTGAAGAACGGCAAGAACACGGTTGATATTTCCGCACTGGGCAGTGCAAAGTATGTTCGCGTTACTACCGTACTGAACTCCTCTGTTGCAGAGAAGTCCACCGATATTCCGGTTATCAACTCGTATTCCATCAAGGCTGGCAATACCAATATCTGGGCGACGCTGGCAGACTGGAACGAGGGCACCTTCACCGATGCAGTAGGCTACGAATCCGATGATGTATTCAACGATTACTCTGTGGATTACGACGACTACGGCACCGTGGGCAAGAATGTCAAGGTTGTTGAGGGTACGGTAAGCACCTTCACCGACATCGCGGGCCACTGGGCAAAGGATGCCATCGAATATGTGACCGATAAGGCGCTGTTCAACGGCACGACCGCAACCACCTTCTCCCCGAACGAGGGCATGACCCGCGGCATGTTTGTCACCGTGCTTGGCCGTATGGCAGGCGCAGATATCTCCTCGTACAACACCCAGAGCCAGTTTGCCGACGTAGACAGCAAAATGTACTACAACGCATACGTCAACTGGGCAGCAGCCAACAAGATCGTTTCCGGCGTGGACGCTTCGCATTTCAATCCGAATGCGCTCATCACCCGTGAGCAGGCTGCGGTTATCATGGATAATTATCTGACCGCCACCGGCACTAAGGTAGAGGAAACCGGCAGTGCAGCCGCATTTGCCGACAGCGCAAGCATCCGCGCTTACGCGAAGGACGCTGTAACCAGAATGCAGAAGGCTGGTCTGCTGAGCGGCAAATCGGGCAACCGTTTTGACCCGCAGGGCACGGCCACCCGTGCACAGGTAGCTGTTATCATGCAGAAGCTGTGTGAAAAGACCGGTAAATAAGCCGGTAAAATGAGAAAGGGTCTCCCGCCATTCGGCGGGAGATCCTTTGCATTCGGAACAGGAAAAACCCGGAGAGGTTATCCCTCTCCTGGTTTTTCAGGTTTGATTGTGTCGAAATTCAGTTACTTGATCTCAGCGAACATCTTCTCAAGCGCAGCCGCTGCAGCTTCCTCGTCTGCGCCGTCGCAGGCAACAGTGATGCTGTCGCCGCCCTTGACGGCCAGACCCATTACTGCGAAAATCTTCTTGAGGTCAGCGGTCTTTTCGCCCTTGGTGAGCGTTACCGCGCACTGGAAGCCTTTGGCGGCCTTGCTCAGCAGACCGGCCGGACGGGCGTGCAGGCCTTCCTTATCCTGAATGGTGATGGTAAACTGTTTCATGAAATTCTCTCCTTTTACTGCAGGTGGGTCAGTACAAACTTGATATCCGGGGTTTTCTTCATCATTTCAAGCGCCTCCTCGTCCTCGAGGACCTCGCAGACATGGGCGAGCAGGTCAAGGTGTGCGTCACCGACACCGGCAATGCCGAAAATGAGGTATGCTTTCTCGTCACCGAAGTCTACGCCGTCGGGGTACTGCAGCATGACAACGCCGGACTTTTTGACAGTGGATTTCTTTTCGCTCGTGCCGTGCGGGATGGCAACGCCCATGCCCATGTAGGTGGTAACGAGCTTTTCGCGCTCGACCATTGCATCGGCGTAGTCGGCATCGACATAGCCGCGTTTGGCAAGCAGCGCACCTGCGGCGCGGATCGCGGTTTCTTATCAACAGAGGGTAAGCCAAGCTGAATGTCCTCGGCCTGGATTACAAGGCCCTGATCCTGCGCGGCAGGTTCGTCAGTGGTTTCGGGAGCCGCGGCTTTCGCGGCAGGTGCAGCGGTCAGCGTCTGGTACAGGGTGTCCAGATTCGGGTCCGCAAGGAAGTTGCCAATGGTGATGATCTGTGCCTGCGGTGTACTCCTGCGGGCACGCTCGGCGAGAACACGCTGACATACGACAATATCGGCATCAGCAGGTACGTTATCTACACTGGAGTTAGTGACGATCAGCTCTGGACGCTCGGCCTTGATGCGGTTGTGGAACTTGGTCGCGCCCATCGCGCTCGATCCCATGCCAGCGTCGCACGAAAAGACAATCTTGTGAACGTCACCGGCGTTTATCGGTGCGGATTCGATGGCTGCGGGTGCTTCACCCTTGGCCTGCGCCTTCATATCCTGCATTTTGGCCTGCGCTTCGCTGAGGTTCTGCGCATTGCCGGAAGTTGCTTTGAGAATCACAGACGAGAGTACAAACGATACAGCGGCAGCGAGGACAACGCCGATAAATACTGTCAGAACGGAGTCACGCGGCGCCATCGCCATGTAGGCAATGATCGAACCGGGGGATGCCGGGCCGGACAGACCGGCACCGGTCATGGTGTAGAACAGAATCGCGCAGAAGTTGCCCGCGATCGGAGCCAGAATGATGACCGGATTCATCAGAATGTACGGGAAGTAGATCTCGTGGATACCGCCGAGCAGGTGAATGACAACCGCGCCGGGAGCGGACTGACGTGTAGTCTTGTCCTTGCAGAACAGGCAGTACGCCAGCAGAACGCCCAGACCGGGACCGGGATTGGTCTCGAGCATGTACATGATGGAGCGGCCGGCCTCTGCGGCCTGGCTGACACCAATTGGGTTGAAAATACCGTGGTTGATGGCGTTGTTCAGGAACAGCACCTTTGCCGGTTCAATAAAGATGGAAACCAGCGGCAGCAGGCTGTGGCTGACCAGAAAATCAACGCCTGCGGTAAGTACGGTGAGAATGGCGGTCATAAACGGGCCGATAACGTAGTAGCCGAGGATCGCCAGCAGCATGCCGAGGATGCCGATGGAGAAATTGTGGACCAGCATTTCAAAACCGGCGGGAATGTGCTCCTCCACGCGGTTGTCAAACTGCTTGATGACCCAGCCTGCCAGCGGGCCCATCACCATCGCACCCATCAGCATGGTGTAGTCCGAGCCGCAGATGCAGCCGATAACGGCGATGCAGGCAATGACGCGGCCGCGTTCCTTTGCGACCATATAGCCGCCCTGACCGGCGATGAGAATGGGCAGCAGGTAGCTCAGCATCGGTGAGACCATCGAGCTGAGCCGTTCGTTCGGGAACCAGCCCTTTTCAATGAACAGCGCTGTGAGGAAGCCCCATGCAATAAATGCACCGATGTTCGGCATAACCATGCCGCTCAAAAAACTTGCCAAAACGGGAAATTGCGTTTTCATAGCTTTTCAACTCCTTATCTGTGTTGCCGCATGACTTGCGGGATTCGGGGAGTCGCTTTCGTTTCGTTTGACTATATTGTACAGGCGGAATCCGGGTCTGACAAGGGAAACTATAGTGACTGATGTCACCGGCGAATAGTGACAAATGTCGTAAGACTGTCGAAAACGCGCAGGGGAAAGGATGGCTGATTGTGCAGTCTGCACAGAACAGAGGTGACAGCAGAGCGGGTTGTCGGAGTTGTGTCACCGGAAGATGGTGACAAAAACGCAGGATACGGAACAGTGTCACTTGTGCTGTCATTTTAGAATGTGGTATCATAGAGATAAGTAATTGAGAATGGAAAAGGGAAAATTAACGTATACACGATTGCAAATGAATTTACAAATGAATGCACTATGCTGACAGTGACATTCATTTTCCATTCTAAACCTGTTGGATTTTATAGAAAGGAGCCATCCCGATGTCTGAAACCCTGCCTTCGCTGACTGCGAACGGACAAAAGTTAATCGACCGTCTGCTGACGCTGCCGCAGGGCTGGGTGACGGCGGCGATGCTCGCGGAGAGCATCGGCGTGAGCCGCCGCACGGTGCTGCGTGAGCTGCCGAGTGTGGAGCAATGGATTGCCGCGGCAGGCTATCGCTTTGTACGCAGTCCGGGACAGGGACTGCTGCTGGACGAGCCGCCCGCACGCCGGGAGCAAATGCGCGCGCTGCTGAACGGCAGCACAGTCTACGCGGAGCTGCCGCGCCGTCAGCGGCGGCAAAAGCTGCTCGGTATGCTGCTGCAGGCGCGTGAGCCGATGAAAACCGCAGCACTGGCGCGGGAGCTGCTCGTCTCCGAGAGCACACTGGCCGCCGATCTGGACGAAATCGGGCAGTGGGTATCCTCGTATGCGGTGACGCTGCACCGCCGACCCGGTGTGGGCGTATGGCTCAAGGGCGAAAAGCTGTCCTGCCGCCGCGCCGCTGCCGCGCTGCTGCAGAGCAGCCTGACCGAAGAAGAGCTGCAGGCTGTGCTGCGCGGCAATTTTGCTGCAGGCGGCGCATTTGCTGCGCTGCTGAATACGAAAATCGCCGAGCGGGTATGGCAGGTGCTGCAGCAGTTCGAGCAGAAGGAGAAGCTCCGTCTGCCGGATGCGGGTTTTCTGACGCTTGCCATCCACTGCACGCTGGCGATGCAGCAGCTGCGCGAACAGGGCGGTTCGTCTGCCGCAGTTCATCCGCCGGAAAACGCCGCACAGCGGTTAGGGGCAGCTTTTGGGACAGGCGTTCGGCCTGACGCTGCCGACCGAGGAAGTGCAGTATTTAGAGCAGTATCTGGCAGCGTATATCACCGGTGACGATGGCGAAAAATGGGGAGCCGGCGAGATGTACCTGCGCCATCTGACCGGACGGCTGATCAGCGAGGTAGGACGCGCGATGCGCGTGGATTTCTCGGGCTATGCATCGCTGAGAGACAACCTGTTTACGCATTTACGGCCGATGCTGCTGCGCGTGCGTGAGCAGATTCACATGGATAATCCGCAGCTGGACACGATTCAGCGTGAATATCCGCAGCTGTGGGCGGCAACACGCGCCGCATGCGACACCGTCGAGATGGAACTGGCGTTGCCGCACATTCCGGACAGCGAAGCGGCATATCTTGCCATGCACTTTGGCGCGGTGCTCGAGCAGAACGGCGCACTGCGGCAGGCCGCCCGCGTGGTGGTTGCGTGCCCGCTGGGTATGAGCTCAAGTCGATTTCTGGCTTCGCGTATCGAGGGCGAATTCCCGACCCTCAAGGTGGACGGCTGCTGTTCGGTGCGCGAACTCGATCCGGAGCAGCTGCACAGCCGCGGCATCGACCTTGTGATTGCAACCGTGCCGCTCGAGCTGGCGTATCCGTCGATTACGGTCAATCCCGCGCTGCTTGAGCCGGACCGCGCCCTTCTGCGGGATGCGGTGCAGCGGCTGAACGGCACCGTGCGGACCGGCACACCGGCAGAGCCGCCTGCCGCCTCGGCGGCCGAAGGCGGCCTGCGCTACACCTATCGCCTCACGCGCTCGATGGTGCAGATGCTCGACCATTTATGCATCCGGACTGTGTGCAAACCGGTTTCGCGGCAGGGCCTGATTGACGCGGCAAGCCGTCTGTTCTGCCCGAATGAGGACGCATCGCGTCTGGTGGCGCAGCAGCTGCGTCGACGGGAAGCCATGGGCGATACCTATATCAAGCCGCTGTTCGCGCTGCTGCTGCATTGCAGGACAAAGGCGGTATCGGACTGCCGATTCGGCTATTTACAGGCACAGCCGCCGGTCTACGAGTCCGGAAAGATGATTATGGGGGCATTTGTGCTGCTTGCGCCGGATACCGATGATCCGATTCCGGTGGAGGTCATGCGCATGGTGAGCGCACAGCTGATCGAGGAGCCTGAGCTGATCGAGCGCCTGCGGACCGGTCAGCGCGATGCAGCCGTGCAGCTGTTGGAAGAAAAGCTGGATCGTCTGTTCTCAGAACACGGAAATTAAGCATAAAAGGGAGCGGTAATGCGGAAAATATTCTGCATTGCCGCTCCTTTTGCGCGCAGAACAGAATTTACAGAGAGAATGCGCTCTTGTGAATCATCACAAAAACGAAAGTGATTATTTGTTGAAATAACAGATTGACGCTTGCACAAACTGTTGGTATTATAATTATAGCTTTCGTTTCAACAGTTTAAAATATCTGAAAGGGGTCATTCCATGATCTATACGGTAACACTCAACCCCGCATTGGATAAAACGGTAGAAATTCCGGGTATGGCGCTTGACACGGTCAACCGCATCACGGAAATGCGCACGGATCCCGGCGGCAAGGGCATCAACGTGAGCAAGGTGATTGCCAAACTTGGCGGAGACAGCCGCGCAGTCGGCATTCTGGGTGGTGAGCGGCAGAACGCTCGAAAAGCTGCTCGAAAACGAGAATTTCACCACACAGTTCCGGTTCGTTGAGGGGCAGACCCGCACGAACATCAAATCATTGACCGGGTCGGTCACACGAATACCGACATCAATGAGCCGGGTCTGACCGTCACGGACGCAGATTTAGATGCGCTGCTGAACGACCTTCTGGCTGAGGTGCACGCAGGCGACATCGTGGTGCTGGCGGGCAGTCTGCCGGGGCGCACCGCAGGACACCTACCGCGTGTGGACGAGCGCATGCAAAAACGCAGGTGCGCGGGTGTTCCTCGATGCGGACGGCGCTTTACTGGCAGGAAGGCTTAAGGCCGCGCCGTACCTCATCAAACCGAATGATGATGAGCTGTCGCGTCTGGCGGGCAAAAACTGGAAACCATCGAAGAGTTGACTGCAGAGGGTCAAAAAGCTGCTGGAGAGCGGCATCGAACAGGTGGTTATCTCGCTGGGCGGACGCGGCGCGCTGTATCTGCGCAAGGGCAGCACGATTTATGCTGAGGGACTCAAGGTTCCGGTCGGCAGTACGGTCGGTGCGGGTGACAGCGTGGTGGCCGCGCTGGCGTATGCCGAGTCGCAGGATATGAGCGAGGAGGACGCTGTCCGTCTCTCGACTGCGACCGGAGCCGCGAATGTCATGTGCAGCGGCACACAGGCCGCCGAGCGCTCGGTTATCGAGGAGCTGCTTCCGAAAGTACGTTTTTCCAAGCTGTAATTGTTGAAATCTATTGCCTAAGTGATAAAGGAGAGTTATTATTATGAAAGCAAGGGCTGTACGTCTGCATGCTGCGAATGATCTGCGTCTGGATACCTTTGAGCTGCCGGAAATCCGCGATGATGAGATTCTGGTCAAGGTCGTATCCGACAGCATCTGCATGTCCACCTACAAGTGCGCGATCCTTGGTACCGAGCACAAGCGCGTGCATCCCGATGTTGCCTAGCATCCGGCCATCATGGGTCACGAGTTTGCGGGCGATATCGTCAAGGTTGGCGCGAAGCATCAGGATAAGTTCAAGCCGGGCATGAAGTTCACGCTGCAGCCGGCGCTCAACTACAAGGGCACGATGTGGAGCCCCGGATACTCCTACGAGTTCTTCGGCGGCGATGCGACCTACTGCATCATTCCGGCTGAGGTTATGGAACTTGGCTGCCTGCTCGAGTACAAGGGCCGCGCCTACTACGAGGCGTCTCTTGCCGAGCCGATGAGCTGCTCGATCGGTGCGTTCAACGCCGCTTATCACACCAAGATGGGTGTTTACCATCACGAAATGGGCATCAAGCAGGGCGGCAAGCTGGCCATCATGGCAGGTGCCGGTCCGATGGGTCTGGGTGCGCTGACGTATGCGCTGCACCGTGACGTCCGTCCGTCCATGGTCGTTGTGACCGATGTAAACGAGGATCGTCTGGCACGCGCCGAGGCGCTGTTCCCGCCGGCTGAGGTCAAGGAGAAGGACGGCATCGACCTGCACTTTGTCAACACCGGCAAGATGGAAAATCCGGCGGCAGAGCTGCGCGAAATGACCGGCGGTACCGGTTTTTGATGATGTATTCTGCTATGCGCCGGTTGCGGCGGTTGTTGAACTGTGCAGCGCCGTGCTTGGTCGTGACGGCTGTCTGAACTTCTTCGCCGGCCCGACCGACAAGCAGTTCTCTGCCAAGATGAACTTTTATGATGTACACTATAATTCTACGCATGTTATGGGGCACGACCGGCGGCAACACCGCGGATATGATCGAATCGCTCGAGCTGACCGCATCCGGTCGTATCGACCCGGCGGTTATGGTGACGCATATCGGCGGTCTGGATGCGGCAGCCGAGACTACGCTCAATCTGCCGAAGATTCCGGGCGGCAAAAGCTGATCTACACACACCTGACCATGCCGCTTACCGCGCTGACCGAGCTGCGTGCAAAGGGTGCGGAGGATGCCCGCTTCACTGCGCTGGCCGACATTGTGGATGCACACAACGGCCTGTGGTGCCCGGAGGCAGAGGAATATCTGCTGGCAAACTTTCAGCAGCACGACTAATTGGAGGAAACAACCGATGGAACAACGCCGCAATGCAATCGTCGAACTGGTCAATCGAGAGGGAAGCCTGAGCTTTGTACAGCTGAAGGAGGCTTTTCCGTCGGTGTCCGAAATGACGCTGCGAACCGATCTGAAGGCACTCGATCAGGCGCGAAGAAGAGTGGTTCGTGTGCACGGCGGCGTCAAATCGGTCGAGGTAGTCGTCGGCACGGACGACCAGTTCGGCAGGCGCACGGCGCGCAATGCGTCGGAAAAGCAGATCATTGCGGAGAAGGCGGCGGCGCTGCTGCGACCGAATACCACGGTGTTTCTGGATTCCGGCAGCACGGCAACCGCCGTGGCACGCTGTGTGCCGGATGAGCCGATGCTGATCTTCACGAGCGGACTGACGTGTGCAATCGAACTCGCGCGGCTGGAAAAGCCCAAGGTGTCATTCCCGGCGGCACGCTCAACCGGTTCAGCCACAGCGTGTGTGGCGTGCGCGGCATTCAGGAACTGGAGGGCGTGCATTTTGACCTGCTGCTGCTCGGCGTGACGAGCTACAGTCCGGAGACCGGCTTTGCCTGCGGTGTCGAGGAGGAGGCGCTGCTCAAGCAGACTGTGCTGCATCGCGCGGAGCATGTGGCGGTGCTGCTGGATTCCTCTAAAATTGATCGAAGAAGTACATTCCGCATTTGCGGTTTCGATGAGGTAGATACCGTCATTTCGGACGGCAGACTGCCGCCGGAATTCCTTTCGGCGTGCGAGAACGCGGGCGTAAAAGTGCTGTAAAGTGAGAAAAACCCTGTCTGGTGTTGGAACAGACAGGGTTTCTTTTAGGCTAAAGTTAGGTATTCGGCTCAGTATGCCGGTATGGCGGCGGCATCTTTATATTGCTCTCGCAAATCGGAACAAAAATTTTTACCTATATCAGAAAATAAGAAAAACCGGTCATTTCAAACGAAATAACCGGTTGATCTGGTACGCCAGAAGGATTGAAACCCCTGACCTTTTGGTTCGTAGGAATTTATGGAGCGAAATTCAGCGGTTAACCGGGCAATTTTAGGTCGCAATATACGGTTGTACCAGCGGAATTACCATATCACCGATACACTTGTTTTAGGGATCCGAGAAACGTGGACCCCATATTGAACCCCTTAAAAGCAGCGGTGTACGTCTGTTACGACTGGACGGCTTATCCGGAATACCGAGTTTTAGCTTGCCTTGCTCAACCAGCGGCTGAATATAGCGCTTGTTGGCGTGGTATACGGTTCCAATGCCATGAAATCTGCAATTTCCTTTGCGAGTGCGCGATGTGCAGCTTTCACTTCAACGGTTTGCGCCTCGGCTTGCCTGTGCTTGTACACGTTTTGCAAGTTCGATCAAATCTTCAATCTGCATTTTGAAAATCCACCACATTTATTTATATTATACGCCAAATCATCAAAATATAAATCTAAATTTTGATGATTTGTTTGATGATTTTCGATAATATCTCATAACAACGCAGGTCCTGTCATTCGGATACTTTTTCGAGCGGCAGGGCCTGCCGTTTTGCGCATGAACTGCGCTTATCTATTCTAACCTTTTTACACTTTCTATCATTTACAATGCCATATTCAGGTCTAAAACTATCCTGTTAAGGCATTTGTGAAGGATCGGCATTATCTTTTTACATTC
>VOFG01001520.1_pt1 | contig 48793 bp, 56 predicted proteins | sample 5384171 | NCBI WGS metagenome assembly VOFG01 (sample SAMN12384726, study PRJNA508395) | human gut metagenome | isolation source: healthy gut F | host: Homo sapiens
GATGAATTTCAGTCCCGATGAACGGCACGAAAACCGTCGTCCTGAAATCCGGTTGCGGTACGCTCCGGAGCGTCAGCTTGTCCACCGTCCGAAAAACCGGTGACGGAAAACCCACACATAGAAAATCTCGTTGTGGTCAAAGTTCGTCCTTTGCCGCGCTTTCAGCAGCTCCCAGATCTCGGCCTGCCGCGCTTTCAGTTCGGCAACGTCGTCCTCATAGCAGCGCCCGGTACTATTGATGCGGCGGCAAATCTGGTTGATGTTCGAGGCGGCACGGCTGACGGCGGCAGCCAGCTTCTTTTGCTCGGTGTACTGGTTTTCTGACGTTCATAGCGTTTCTTTCCGCGCTGGTGCGCATTGGATATTCTGTTGTTTCACCGAATAATACTGTTTTGCGTGCTTCAACTCGGCTTTTTCACAAGATTTGAACGGCGGGCATGAAGTGCGCTTCGTGGAAGCGTGCTTCATTTCGACATAAAATCTCCATAGTCGATCTATTATAAACTATGGAGGTCTTCAGAATGAAACCATACCCGGCGCTGCTCGCAGAGCTTCTTTCCGAAGAATTGTCTTCTCTGCGGCAGCAGAAGGCATTGACTCAGGAGGCCATGGCGGAGCAGCTTCGTATTTCCAGCCGCGCATACAGTGACTTGGAGCGCGGGAGATATGCCGCCTCAGCCCCGACCTTGCTGTTTCTCTTTTTCTATGCTGGAGGCGGATGCACAGAGCGCGCTGGTTCAGCAGTTTATGAACCGTGTGCAAGCGCTGGAGGGGACGGATGCAGCATGAACGTCGTAACAGACATTGTCGAAGTATATGATCTGTTGTACCGTCTTGGTTTCTCCGCAACCAACACCGCATTTTTTCCACCTTTCCTACTCGGTCTATCTCGCCTCACTCAATCCGCATTGGCTGGTGAAACCATCGCAGCGGCTATATCCTGAAGTGGCAGACCAATACAACACCAATCCGCTTCAGGTCGTCCGAAACATTGACGGGTTTGCCTGCGCCTCCTGGCATGAAAATGCCGACCTCTTACGCAGCCTTACTTACCGTCCGCTGACGACAGCTCCGACCTCTGCGCAGTTTTTGCGGATACTTGTGCATGATATCCGGAGAAGATCTGTATAGCGTATAGCCGCGTTTTGGAGCATATGCATCAGAATGCGCTCACTTCCTCTGACCTTCAGCAGATCCGAAAGGGTGTGATTTTTCTTATGCCCGCTGTGTCAGTCTAATCGACAGACACAGCGGGAGCTTATGGGTATCAACACACGGACAACTGCGCTTCTGAATGGCTCACGCGAATCGTGAATAACACAAAAAGGCACGACGCTTGGTCGTGCCTTCGCTGTATGTTTTTCTGACCGCCTAATTCAGCAGGTGCGGCTTTCAGGTGTTCTTTTTTGCGCTGGACTTTGTGGTAAGGACCTTGCTTGCCCATGCAAAGAAATACGGCACAGAGTTGAACAGATAACTGGTGTGCATCAGTTCGTCCAGCAGCTCTTCCATCGTAAACGGCCGGTATCCATAGGGGCCATCTCGCCAATATAATCGTCCAGCTGGTCACGCGCCGCCGCCCGCAGGAACTTCTTCGTATCCTTGTTCGCTTTCGCAAGGCGCTTGATGTAGTCCTCTGCCTTATCAAACTGGTTCAGCTTGTAATACAGAACTGCCAGCGGCAGGAGCATCTGTGTTTCCTCGTAGGAGTCAAACTGCTTATGGAGCGCCAGCGCGTGCATTTCGTCTTCCATGAAGACGTACAGGTGCATCAGCTGATAGCGGACACCGAGATTATCGTTCTCGCACAGCTCCAAAAGGCGCTGCCCTTCGTCGATCGCCCGGCGCATCATGCCGCAGGAAATTAAAACGTCAAAGTATGTATAGCGCACGCGCATATATGGTCTGGTTTCAAACGCTGTCCAAAACTCACCGGCGTACTCCTTGAACGCGCCGGACTTTTCCATCTGCTTGTCCGCTGCGTCGAGCAGCTCCTGCAGGGCAAGCCGCCGCTCGTCCGGCTGCGCCGCTGTACGCAGGATCAATTGGAGTCTTGCGTCCAGATTGTCCGGCTCCAGCTCCAGCGCCTTGTGCAGATATTCCACGCTTTTTTTCTTCGACGTGACCTGTTTGGCGAGATCCAGATAATCGTCCGCCGTTTCAGGCGCAGATTCTTTCTGCTCTTTGCATTTTAGATTGTATTCTGCAAAGAACCGCTCGGCCAGGGCATCCACGTCGGCTTCGTTCTCCGTGTCCTCTGCGTGAGCATCCAGGAATTTCTGTAATTCTTTCAAAACCTTTTCTGGGTCTCTGCTCATTTTATGATGCCTCCCGTATTTGTTGTGTGGATGGCTTGTCGTTAGATTTTCCTATGTGATTATACCAGATTCGTCAGCCTTCGTCGAGAGATATATGCCAAAATAACCATAATTCTTACCAGTCCGCACTGCATTCAGTTTACATTATTCTCTTTTTTCCTGAATAGCTTTTCCATGCAAAACCGGCGATTTCAAAGAGGAAGATGGCATCGCATTTCTTCCGTTGTATACTTGATCCCTAAACCTTGCCCTTTATTTCTGCAGCGCTTGCGGTGAGGCTCGTCATGCAGAGCTTGCGCGGTTTGAAGGTGGGAATTGCGCATATCTTCAAAGTGGATGGAGATAAACTGCGTCTGGCTGACGCCGGATTCCGTGAGCCTCCTGCCGGATCAGCTCCAACATGACCGACTTTCCGCAGCGGCGGATACCGCTGATGATCTTGATATGCGCTGTCCCGATAAACGGCCGGATACGGCTCATATACAGTTCTCGTTTTATCATAAAACTTCACTCCCCTTCCGTGGCTGACCATGGCATAGCACATTTACAAAGGGAAGCTCGATGCGGAAATTGCGGTTTTATAAGTTATAACTGATGAAATGTATAATTCGGAAAAATATATCAGGCAAACCCGAGGATGAAGAAATACTCCTGCGAAGGCCGGCCTCCACTTTGCAGCCGCACAGCCAATACCGGCATAAAGAAGCAGGCCGCAGCGCGTATGGCGCTGCGGCCCTTTGCGGCAGATTCAGCGGTGTGCAGCGAGGATGCACCGGATCTCGCCGAGATCCCGGGCAAACCAGATCCCGGCCTGACGCTCCTCGGAGGACAGGCCCTTTTCGATCATGTGTTGGAGCAGCGCCCGCAGGCTGTCGTAGTACCCGTTCAGGTTATAGAGGATACAGGGCGCGTCGAGATGGCGCAGAGATACCTTGGACATGACCTCGGTGATCTCCTCCAGCGTGCCCGTACCGCCGGGGAAGGCGATGAACGCATCGCCCAGCTCGATCATTTTCGCCTTGCGCTCCGACATGTCCTTCGTGACGATCAGCTCGGTCAGTCCGTCGCATTGCAGGCATTCGTCGATGAAAAACTGCGGCTCCACGCCGGTCACATCGCCTCCGGCGTCCAGAACGCTCTGCGCAAGCTCCCCCATCAGGCCGCTCTTGGAGCCGCCGTAGACCAGCGCGTTTCCGCTTTCGCCGATCCAGCGGCCAAGCGCGCGGACAGCTTCCCGCAGCGCCGGATCGTTTCCGGGATTCGCGCCAAGATATACCGTAATATTCATAAAAACACCTCGCCTGTATCCTAACAGGCGAGGCGGGACTTTGTCAACGGCAGGATTTGCCTGCGCAGGGTGCAGCCGCAAATTTCAGCCGGAGGCGCGGATGCACCTCCGGCTGTCAGCGCTTCTATATGCGCAGAAGCGGCCATCCTCAGTGGAATTCCGGCAGCCAGCTGCCGTGGGCCTCGATCAGCGCATCGACCATCTGGATGATCGTATCGATGTCCAGCTCGCTTCCGGTGTGCGGGTCGAGCATGGCGGCCTGATAGATGTGCTCCTTTTTGTGCGTGACGGCGGCCTCGATGGTCAGAAGATGGACGTTGATGTGCGTCATGTTCATGGCGGCGCACTGCACCGGGAGCGCGCCGGACCAGCACGGATGCACGCCGGTGTTGTTCACGAGACACGGCACCTCCACGCACGCATTTTCCGGCAGATTCGAGATCAGGTGGCCGGTGTTGAGAACGTTGCCGCCGATCTGATAGGGAACGCCGGTGGTGACGGCCTCCATGATGTAGGAGGCGTACTCACGGCTGCGGGTATGGTCGAGGACGTGCGACTCGTGCAGCGCGTCGCGCTCCTTGGCCCAGCCCGCGATCTGATTGACGCAGCGGCGGGGTATTCGTCGAGCGGGATGTTGAAGCGCTCGATCAGCTCAGGATAGCGGGCCTTGATGTAGAACGGATTGTACTCCGCGTTGTGCTCGCTCGATTCGGTGCAGTAATAGCCGAGCTTGTCGATGTAATCAAAGCGCACCATATCGCCGTGTTTTTCCGAGGCGTTTTTCGCCTTTGCGCGGCGCTTGATCTCGGGATAAAGGTCGTTGCCGTAGCGGTCGCGCAGCTCCAGAAGCCATGCCATATGGTTGATACCGGCAATTTTTCGCGGCGGCCCTCGATGCAGTCGTCCATGCCGAGCGATTTGAGCAGATTTTCCGAGCAGACCTGCACGCTGTGGCACAGGCCGACGGTCTTGACGCCGGTATAGCGCAGCATGTAGCCGGTCAGCATGGACATGGGATTCGTGTAGTTCAGGAACCAGGCGTCCGGGCAGACCTCCTCCATGTCCCGCGCAAAGTCGGTCAGGACGGGGATCGTCCGCAGCGCGCGCATGATCCCGCCGATGCCCAGCGTGTCGCCGATGGTCTGGCGCAGGCCGAACTGCTTCGGGATCTCAAAGTCCGTGATGGTGCAGGGTCGTAGCCGCCGACCTGAATGGCGTTGACGACGAAATCCGCGCCGCGCAGCGCCTCTTTGCGGTTTTCCGCGCCAAGATAGGCGGAAATGCGGGCGTGGCCGCCCTTCGTCTCGTTCATGGCGGTCAGGATATCGCGGCTTTCGGCCAGACGCACGGGATCGATGTCGTAAAGGGCCAGCTCACTGTCCCGCAGGGCCTCCGTACACATGCAGTCGCCCAGAACATTGCGGGCAAAAACGGTGCTTCCGGCACCCATAAATGTAATTTTCGGCATGGGATCGCTCCTCCTCTGTTCGCGCCGGCGGAAATAGGAACCGGCGGCTGTCTATACGCTCAGTATAGCGCCGGAGAAACGGGAATGGTATGGCAGGGCGTTTGCATTCTTTGGCATAATGTTGTATAAAGAAGAGAGAACAGGAGGCGCGGAGAATGGAAGTGCAGCATATTTTTCTGGTCAACCAGAATTGGAAAGACATCAATCCCATGGAGTGCGGACAGGAGCGCTGCGCGCCGGGACACAACTTCGGCCCCGGCGTGCGGGATTATTACATTTTGCATTATGTTCTGTCCGGGTGGGCCGCTTTACGGTGAGCGGCACGACGTATACGCTGCACGCCGGGGATATCTTTGTGATCCGCCCCTTTGAGCGCATTTATTACGAGGCCGACGCCGAAGCGCCGTGGCACTACGTCTGGGCCGGGTTTGAGGCGTCCGTCCCGCTGCCGGAGGCGCTTTCGCAGGACGTGATCCGCTGCCCGGACGCGCGGGCGGTGTTTCTGGAGATGCTGGAGGCCGGAAAGCTGGAGCAGGGACGGGAGCGCTGCCTCTGCGGGCGCATCTGGCTGCTGCTGTCCATGCTGGAGCATATGGAGTCGGCAGGCCCGCGCGGGAGCGACTACGTCCTGCGGGCCGTCAACTGGATGCAGACGAATTATATGAATCCCGTTTCCATTTCCGCGCTTGCGGGGGAACTGAATCTGGATCGGAGCTATTTCAGCACGCTCTTCCGGCGGCAGACGGGCCGGTCGCCGCAGCAGTATCTGACGGAGCTGCGGCTGGAAAAGGCGCGGACGCTGCTGCTGGAGTACGGCTACCGGCCCGGCGAGGGCTGCGCAGGCCGTGGGCTACGCGGATATTTTCAGCTTTTCGCGTATGTTCAAGCGGCGCTACGGCGTCAGCCCGAGCACGCTCCGCAGGTAGACAAAAGACGCACGTCTCCGGAATAGAGAAAAGCCCACCCGGCGATGCCGCCGGGAGGGCGCTCAGCATATTTGCAGGGGCTGCGCTCAATACTGGAAGCAGCTCCCGCCGACGAATTCGCGGACGATGGAGTCGCGCGGGACGAACGGCGTATCGAGCGGCGGCAGCTCGCGCACGACCTGCATGAGGACGGAAAGACCGTGCTCCTCGATAAAGGCGTCGTCCAGCTCGGAGGAAAACTGCGGGATCTCCTTGAGATACTTTGCGAGGATGCAAAGCTCGTAGTCGTGGAAGGTGTCGATGTGGACGGAGGCGTTCGGCTTATTCGGCGCGATATACTGCACCTCGCCGCGATCGACGTCCTGTGCGCGGGAGATGGTGGTGCGCAGGGAGTTGCCGCGTCCGCGGTAGTCGCGGATCATGCGGCGGGCGACGCGGATCTGCTCGGGACGGACGATGTGGTCGTCGCCGGTGATGATGCGCGTCCGGGGCGCGACGTAAATGCCGGTCGCGCGGTCGCGGATCTGGTCAAAGATGATCGGGTTGAGCATGTGGATGCCCTCGGCGATGATGATGCCGTCGGCATGGCCCTCCATCGCGGTATAGCCGCCGGTCTTTCCGCCGGGGAAATCGTACCACGGGACCTGCGCCGTCTGACCGGCGGAAAGCTCCTCCATGCACCGGCGCAGCAGCGCCCAGTTGACGCACAGCGGCGATTCCCAGTCGGTCAGCTCCTTTGGCCGCTCCTCCAGCGAGAGAAAAAAGTTATCCATGCTGAGCAGGCAGACGGGAAGGCCCAGATTTTCCAGATACGTCTTGAGGCGCATGGCGGTGGTGGTCTTGCCGGAGCCGGACGGGCCGGTCAACGCCACATACGGCTTTTTCGGGTAGGCGCTGAGGATGGCCGCGGCCGCGGCGCTGATCTTATCGTGAAATACCTCCTCACAGCGGAGGACGAACTGCGTCTGGCTGCGCATGGCGCCGGTGATGTTTTCAAGGTCGCTAACGCGCATGATCTTGCTTCCTTTCAGGTGATATCGAAAAATTCAGAGGCTTTTCAGATGCCGGAGACGCGCTCCGGTGCGGCGGCCTCCAGCTGGCGGCGGAGCAGCTTCCAGTAGACCGCAAAGCAGACGGCGTGCATGGCGGCGGTGACGAACCAGCTGATGGGATAGGAGATATAAAGGGCGGGCAGCGTATGATCCCACGCAAAAATGGTGTAGATCCAGATGATGCGGAGGATGCAGGCGCCGAAGATCGTCACGACCATCGGCAGCCACGATTTTCCGAGCCCGCGCACCATGCCGCAGCAGACCTCCATGATGCCGCAGAGGAAATAGGGGGTCGTGACATAGTATGTGCGGATCATGCCCATTGCGATCACGGCGTCGCGCGCCGGATCGTCGGCGGAGACATAGATGCTCAGCAGCTGCGGGCCGAAGACGGTGCTGAGGATGCAGAGCGGAATGCCGATCAGAAGAACGGTCGCCTGACAGGCCCAGAAAAATTTTCATCACCCGGTCATAGCGCCGCGCGCCGAGATTCTGGCTGGTGAAGGTGATGGAGGCATGGAACACGGAGTTCATGGCCGTGTAGGTAAAGGCGGCGATGTTGGTGGCGGCGGTGTTCGCGGCGATCACGTCCGCGCCGAAGGAATTGACGCAGCTTTGCACCATGACGTTCGAGATGTTGAAGACCACCGACTGCAGTCCGGCCGGCAGGCCGATCTGGATCATGCGCAGCGCCTCGTCCGGATGCAGGCGGATCTCCCGGAGCTTGAGCTTCGCCGGGCCTTCCTGACGCACAAGGCAGACGAGGATCAGCACGACCGACACATACTGCGAAACGACCGTCGCAATGGCGACGCCCGCCACGTCCAGCCGGCAGACGATGACGAAGAACAGATTGAGAAAGGCGTTCAATACGCCCGAGACGGCGAGGAACAGCAGCGGCCGCTTCGTATCGCCGTAGGCGCGCAGGATGGCGGCGGCGAAATTGTAGATCAGCGCGCCGGGAATGCCGATGAAGTAGATGCGCAGATAGAGGCTGGCCAGCGCCAGAACGTCGTCCGGCGTGTCCATCCATTCGAGCATCGGCGTGGGAGAGAAAAAAAGCCGAGCAGGAACGTCACCACGCCCAGAACGAGGCTCAGGGCGATGGCGCTGTGGACGGCACGCTCGACGCGCACGTCGTCGCGGCAGCCGGCATAGCGCGCGACCAGAATGTTGACGCCGACGGAAATGCCGATGAACGCGCCGGTCAGAAGGTTGATGAGCGCCGAGGTCGCGCCGACGGCGGCCAGCGACGTGCTGCCCGCGAATTTGCCGACGACGATCACGTCTGCCGCGTTGAACAGCAGCTGCAGAATGCCCGTGAGCGCCAGCGGCAGGGAAAACATCAGGATCTTCGGCAGAAGCGCGCCGTTCAGCATATCAAGCTCGTTGTTTTTGGCCATGATGACGTTAGAACTCCTTTTCAGATCACATTATTCTATGGAGCACGAACGGAAGGCACTCCACGGCACTTCGTCCGGAGGAAGCCGGGAAAACTCGACCGGCAGGCCGGTCTGCGGATGGGAAAAGCGCAGCCGGTACGACCAGAGTGCAATGGGGAACGGCGCTTCCTGCGCGCCGTATTTCCGGTCGCCGAGCAGTGGAAGCCCGCGCGAGGCGAACTGCACCCGGATCTGGTGCGTCCGACCGGTATGGAGCCGGATATGGACGAGCGCACAGCCGTCCGCCGTGCCGAGGACGCGGTAGTCGAGAACGGCCTCCTTGACATCCGGCCCGGGCGCGGGCATGACGCGCGCCGTCCGCGAGGCGCGGTCGTAGAAGAGAAGGTCGCGGAGCGTCCCCTCCGGCGCATCGGGGATGCCGGAGAGCACGGCCAGATATTCCTTTTCAAATGTCCGCGCACGCACCTGCTCCGAGAGCAGCTCCGCCGCCATCCGCGACCGCGCAAGCACCATCACGCCCGCAACGGCGGCGTCGAGCCGGTGGACCGTGCGCACGCAGGCGTGCGCGTCGCCGAGACAGTCCCGGATGCGCTGCGGCATACCGCCCGGCTCGTCGGTGGAGACGACGCCGGAGGGCTTGATGCAGACGAGAATGCGGTTGTCCTGATAAAGAATCTCCATGAAAGGCTCCGATGCGGGCGGACGCGCCGCCCGGCGTATTTTGCGTCAGTCATATCATTATAACACCGATTTTACAAAAGGCATAGCGCGGATTTGACGAAAAACGCGGCGAAAATTTTACAAAGATCCGTCCGGGGCGGCAGAAACCGCGCCGGACGCGAAAAAATACTGCGGGAAGTCTTAATAATTCTTAAAAACCCTGCGCGGCGGCGGTTTTTATGCTACAATTTACAATACAAATGAATTCTTCCGCGCCGGGCGCGAGGTGGAGGCAGTATGGAACAGAGATCGGAACAGAACGTATGCATTCTCGTTGTGGACGACGAGCAGGATATCCGGCGGATCATCCGCATCCTGCTGGAATCGAGCGGCTATCAGGTGGCCGAGGCGCCCAACGGCCTTGCCGCCGTGGAATATATCCGGCAGCAGCCGAACGTCGATCTGGTGCTGATGGACATCATGATGCCCGGCCTCAACGGCATCGAGGCCAGCCGCGCCATCCGCGAGCGGTGCTCCGCGCCGATTTTGTTCCTGACGGCAAAGACGCAGGAGCGCGACAAGCTGGAGGCGTATCAGGCGGGCGGCGACGACTATCTGGCCAAGCCGTTTTCCCACGCGGAGCTGATGATGAAGGTGGAATCACTGCTGCGGCGCTACCGCGTCTATAAGGGCAAGACGAGCGGTCAGCTGCTGCGGGCCGACGTGATGCTCGATGAGCCGGGACGGCGTGTGCTGCGCGGCGGACGGCCGGTGGAGCTGACGGAGACGGAATTTGAAATTCTCTGCTTCCTGGCCGCAAGACGCGGGAGCGTGGTGTCGGTGGAGCAGATCTATGAGGGCGTCTGGCACGAAAAATACATGCCCTCGTCCACGAATACGGTCATGGTACACATCGTGAACCTCCGCAAAAAGCTGGAGGAGGATCCGGCCAATCCCCGCCTGATCCGGACGGTCTGGGGAAAGGGGTATCAGATTGACTGAACGAAAACGCTTTGTCTCCCTGCATCTCAAGCTCATGCTGGTGATGCTGGGCGGCTTCCTAGCCGGGATCTGCACGTTCTTTCTGGCCTCGAAGCTGGGAGACTATCTGATCGAGACGCGCTATATGAGCGAGGAGGCGCTGCACCGGCGCAATATGGCGGCGGTAGAAAATCTACAGGCATACATCAAAGACAACAATCTCGCCTCGCGGGATACGGACCAGCTGGCCATGTGGTCGATCGAGCAGAAGGATATCTACATCCTGTTCTATAAAAACCGCCATCTGGCGATGGAGGCGGGCTGGTGGGGCGTGGACAATGAGTTCAGCCTCGGCGGCTCGGAGCTGAACGAGCAGGTCTCGCCCAGCTGTATCCCGTCAGCTTCCGCGACGGCGTTTTTCAGGCCGTCGTCTACGATTTTTCCGAGTCCAAGCTCTACGATGCCGTGCAGGTCATCGGCATCGCGCTGGGCTGCGCGCTGTTCGCGCTCATCATGCTCTGGTACAACAGCCGCATCACCGGCAGCATCATCGCCGTCTCGCGCGAGATTCAGGAGATCGGGCGCGGAAATCTGCGTGTGGAGATGGAGACCGGCGGCAACGACGAAATGGGGCGGCTGACGCGGAACGTGGATGTGATGCGCCGTTCGCTCATCCGCAAGACGCTGGAGGAGCAGAACGCGCTGGAGAAAAACAGCGAGCTGATCACCGCCATGTCCCATGACATCCGCAATCCGCTGACGGCGCTGCTGGGCTATCTCGATCTGGCGAAGAACGGCCAGTACCGGTCGCAGGGGGAGCTTCAGCAGTATCTTGACGCAAGCTATTCCAAGGCCGAGCAGCTCAAAACGCTGACCGACGAGCTGTTCCGCTACTCGCTGGTGTTCGCCGGGCGGGAGCTGAAGCTCGACCTTCAGGAATACGACGGGATCATTCTGCCCGAGCAGCTGCTGGGCGAACCGGTGATCCTGCTCCAGCAGCATGGCTTCACGGTGCAGGCCGCGCGGTCGGAGAAGCCCTGCCGTGTCCGGCTGGACGTGCAGTATTTCAAGCGCGTGCTCGACAATCTTTTGACAATGTCTGCAAATACGCCGACCCCGCCTTCCCGGTCACGGTGAAGGTGGCAGAGGAAGCTGGCTGGCTCCGCATCCGCATCGGCAACGTCTGCAAGAAGGAGCTGGGCGCGGTCGAGAGCAACCACATCGGCCTGAAAACCTGCGAACGCATCATGTCGCAGATGGGCGGAAGCTTCTGCAAATATGAGCAGGATCCGGAATTTTCCGTGGAGCTGACGCTTCCGCTTCTTCCAGAAACGGAAAAATGAGCCGGAAAATACGGCGCATTGCTTAAGAATTTCTTAAAAATGCCGGAAAGGGCTTTCCGGAATAAAAAAGCCTGCTAAGATAGCGGCAGAATCAGAAAACAGGCGCATGTATCCGGTGAACCGACGCGGGAGACGTGCTGTGACGCATGTAAAGGAGAACGAATATGAAACGACGCATTTTGGCAGTCATGTTGCTGATCGCGGTGCTGGCGAGTTGCCTTGCCGGCTGCGGCAGCGCGCAGACCGGCGAGACGGATGTGCAGTCCGAGCCGGGCGGCGAGCAGCAGGGCGGAAGCCCCCCAGGACGAGCGCGCAGTTCAAGCGCATGGAGGCCGACGCGGTCTCCTCGAAATACGCCTATCAGGCGGAGTATATCGATCTGCCGGTGAAGGTGGACTACATTCAGGCCTACAGCATCAGCGGCAGCAGCCTCTGGTTCATGGGCAACGTGTCGGCCGGCAAAGGAGACCTATGTGGACGAGGCCACCGGCGAAAGCTACGAATACGACAACTATGAAAACCAGCTGTTCCGCATGGACCTGACCACGCAGGTGTGCGTGCAGATCCCTCTGCCGGAAAAGACTGAGGTGCCCGAGGGCTGGCAGGGCGACGCCTATACGCAGGAGATGTGCGCGGGCAGCGACGGCACCGTCTGGCTCTATGAGCAGATGAACATCTACCGCTTCAATTTGCCCGAGGGTCTCGACACGACGGTCGAAAACCAGTACGACTACTACGAGAGCGGCCCCAGCTCCTCCGCACTGATCCAGCTTTCTGCCGACGGCGAGGTTCTCAACCGGATCGACGTCGCGCAGGAGAATGAAAACGGCGACAGCTTCTATCTGAACTATTTTATCGTCGATTCCAACGGCTATATCTACGCAGGCGACTGGCAGAAGATCTTCGTCTGGGATAAGGACGGAAACCAGATCGCCTCGCTCGACAACGACGACGGCCAGCTGGTGCAGTACAGCGCCGATAAGGTCGGCCTGCTCACCTACGGCGAAACGCGCGGCGTCAAGGTGTTTGACCCGGTGAAGAAGGACTGGGGAGAGACGATCGAGCTTCCGACGTTTGCCTATGACATCCAGCCCGGCGACGACGTTTACGATTTCTTCTACAACTACAACGGCAAGATTTACGGCTACATATCCGAGACCGGCACGGCGGAAAAGGTTGTGGACTGGATGGAGTGCGACATAGACAGCAACAATATGCAGGCTTATAAGATCCTGCCCGATGGCCGCGTGTTCGCGTTCACGCAGAAATGGACGCAGGACGGCACCCAGACGCAGTTCATCCTTCTGTCGCGGGTAGACGCGGCGACGCTCCCGGAGAAAACGACGCTCACGCTGGCCTGCATGTATATGGATTATAATCTGCGCAGCCAGATCGTGAATTTTAACCGCCGGAACAGCCAATACCGTATTGTCGTGAAGGATTATTCCGAGTATAATACGGAGGACGACTACACTGCCGGCCTCACCAAGCTCACCACGGAGATCGCCTCCGGCGCGATGCCGGATATCCTCGTGACCGATCAGCTGCCGGTCAGCCGCTACGCGGCCAAGGGCCTGCTTCAGGATCTGTGGCCCTTCATCGATGCCGACACGGAGATCAGCCGCGACGATCTGGTCACCGAGGTGCTCGACGCGCTCTCCATCGACGGCAGGCTCTATGAGATTCCGGCCAGTTTCTCCCTCTCCACGGTCGCGGGCCTTGAAAAGGTCGTCGGCGAATACGATACCTGGACGCTGGCCGATCTGCGCGACGCCATGACCAAGCTCCAGCCCGGCGCGACCATCTTCGGCGAGGGCGTTACCAAGGACAACATTCTGGAAAACTGCGTCTCCGCCAGCTTCGACGAGCTGATCGACTGGGAGACGGGAACGTGCAGCTTCGACGGCGAGACATTCAGGGAGCTTCTCGAATTTGCAAATGAATTCCCCGCGGAGTTTGACTACGAAAACTCCGACATGTATGATACCTATGAGAGCGACTACAGCCGCATGAGATCCGGCAAGCAGCTCCTGACCAACCAGGGCTTCTATGGCTTCGACGATCTTTACGTCACCTTTGTCGCCATGGAAAACGCCCCCTGCTTCGTCGGCTATCCGACCACCGGTACGCAGCGCCGCAGCACCTTCCAGACGGCTACCGCCCTTGCCATCACCGCCGCCTGCATCGATAACGACGCGGCATGGGCCTTTGTCCGCACCACCCTTCAGGAGGAGTATCAGAATGAGATCTGGAGCCTCCCCATCAACAAGTCTGTCTTTGACGCCAAGCTGGCCGAGGCCATGAAGCAGGAGTTCTATACCGACGAGAACGGTAATCAGGTCGAGCAGTCCAAGGGCGGCATCGGCTGGGGCAACGACGAGATGATCGAAATTTACGCCGTCACTCCCGAGCAGCGCGACGCCTTTATGGAGCTTCTCCACTCCACCACCAGCGTCAATTCCTATGACGAGAGCATCATGGAGATCGTGCGCGAGGAGACCGGCGGCTATTTCGCGGGACAGAAAACACTTGATGAAACGGTGAAGATCATTCAGAACAGAGTGAGTCTTTATGTTGCAGAACAAAGCAACTGAGTTTTCAACCCCGCTTTCTTTCTCATATGAGAAACGGCCTCCGGCGGCATACTTTTTCTGGCTTGTCAGAAAAAAAGTATGCAAAAAGAGACGCTGGGGACGCGAAATAGCGCTTCGCGCCTGAGCCTCTGACCTTTTGACTTTGTGCTTGGCCCGTTTCTCTTCCGCAACCAATAGAAACTGCGGAGCAGAAACGGGCAAAACCTGAAAGTCTCCGCGTGAATTTTGCACAGATGCCTTGCGCTTTTGCAGGCACAAATATTTGCCGCAGCGGAATTTCAGACAGCAGAAATTCTGCGGCCCGCCCGAAGGGCGTTCGGACTACGGACAGAGTAACGACAAAACGCAGAACGGAACGACACGCCTTTTCAGGCGCGTAAGCGCTATAAAAACGTTCCAGAGTCCCTTTTCTTCCATATCTTTTCCCGCAAGAGGGAAAAGATATGGCCCGCGGAGCGGCGGATGCGGCTCTGCAAACCGCACCGCGCCTCCGGCGCATTCGAAACACGCCGCCGGAGGCATTCCGCGCCATTCCGGCGCACACGAAATAACCCCATTGCCGGTGCGCAAAATGGCGCATCGGCGTCCGTGCAGGATACAAACCCCGTCCAAATGATACCAGAGCAAAAGCAGGGAAATGCCTATGAACGTACTGCATAAAACCAAACGCCCGCCGGAGGCGGAGACAGTCCAGGAGGTCGAGCGCCTGAGCCGGCGAAGCCGCCGCGTGCACGACTTCATCCACTCGCTCTTCTTCTCCGGGCCGAGCTTCCTCGGAATGCTGATCTTCTTCATCATTCCCTTCGGCGTGGTGGTGTACTACTCCTTTATCGCCGGAGCGCTCGATCACAGCTTCGCGGGTCTGAAAACTACATAAGCGTGATCCAGAACGGCGCATTCAAGATCGCCGTTAAGAACACGGCGGTGTCCTCCGCACTGTCGGTGCCGCTGCCGTTATTCTGGCGCTGGCGCTGGCGCTGATGCTGGAGGCGCGCATTCCGTTCAAGAGCCAGTTCCGCACGTTCTTCCTCAGCCCTATGATGGTGCCGATCGCATCCATCATTCTGGTCTGGCAGGTGCTGTTCCACGACAACGGCGTCGTCAACGAGGTGCTCAAGGTCTTTGGGAAGGACAAAATCTACTGGTTCTCGTCCAACGCCAGCCTTCTTGTCATTGTGATCCTGTTCCTGTGGAAAAACCTCGGCTACTTCATGATCCTTTTCATGGCGGCGCTCAACAACGTCCCCAAGGCGATGCTCGAGGCCGCTGAGGTCGAGGGCGCGAGCGAATGGACGCAGTTCGTCCACATCAAGCTCCGCTACCTTTCGCCGACGATCCTGTTCGTGACGATCCTGTCTATCATCAATTCCTTTAAGGTATTCCGCGAGATCTATCTTCTGACGGGCAATTACCCCTATGACTCGCTGTATATGCTCCAGCACTTCATGAACAACATGTTCCGGCAGCTGGATTATCAGAAGCTCTCCGCGGCGGCGGTGCTGCTGGCGATCGTGATCGTTATTCTGATCGCCATTCTCTTCGCGGTCGAGAATTTCTTCGGAAAGGACGTGGAGGGATGAAAAAAACGCTATTTTTTCGCGCGGTATGCTGACGCTGCTGGCGGCGGTATTCGCGTTCCTCTTCGTCATGCCGACGGTGCTCACGATCACGAACTCGTTCATGACGCAGAGCGAGATCACAGCAAACTACGGTCAGGTCTTTTCCAGCACCACGACCGGCAGCAGCTACATTTCCAAGACCATCAACCTGAAATTCATCCCCGACAAGGTCAGTTTCACACAGTACATTACGGTGCTGCTGAAAAGCCCGGAGTATCTGCTGAAATTCTGGAACTCGGTCATTCTGGTTGCGCCGATCGTGGCGGGCCAGCTGCTGGTGGCGTCGGTCGCGGCCTACGGCTTCACACGCTGGCGCGGCAAGATCCGCGACGGGCTGTTCTTTGCGTATGTTATCCTGATGCTCATTCCGTATCAGGTGACGCTCGTCCCCAACTATCTCGTCAGCGATTGGCTGGGGCTTCTGAACACGCGCTGGTCGATCATCCTGCCGGGCATGTTCGCGCCGTTTTCGGTGTTCTTGCTGACAAAGTTCATGCGCCGCATTCCGGTGGCGCTGATCGAGTCGGCCAAGCTCGACGGCGCGAACGAGTGGCATGTATTCTGGGACATCTGCCTGCCGCAGTGCCGCAGTGCGCTGTATTCGGTGGCGATCCTGGTGTTCATCGACTACTGGAACATGGTCGAGCAGCCGCTCATCCTGCTGCCCGACGCCGATATGCAGCCGCTTTCGGTCTATCTTTCCACCATCAATGCCGGTGAGATCGGCATTGCCTTCGCCGTTGCCGTGATCTACATGATCCCGGGACTTCTGATGTTCCTCCACGGCGAAGCGTATCTCGTTGAGGGCATCGCGCATTCCGGCTCTGTGAAAGGATAAAGGGGTAAAGGCTATGGAAACAAATGTGAAGAAAAGAGAATGGGTCAAAACGGTCGCAATTATTTTCCTCGCGCTCATGCTGGTGCTGACCTTCTTCTCGAACACGATCATGAATCATTCTCTGCCCGAGGTGGCGACGGCCAATGTGACCTCCGGCACCATCAACGCCAAAATTCGCGGACAGGGCACCGTCTCTGCCAACGAGACCTATGACGTGACGATCAAGCAGACGCGCAAGGTCGCCAGCATCAAGGTCAAGGCCGGTCAGGAGGTCGCGGCGGGCGACGTGCTGTTCACGCTCGAGGCCGAGGAATCGGACGAGCTCAAGCAGGCGCAGACCGATCTGGAATCGATGGAGCTGAACTACGAAAAGAGCCTCATCGCCGCCTCCACCGAGGCTGCGCGCGAAAACCGCGAGGTGCAGAAGCTCCAGGAGACTTATAACGATCTGCTCGCGCAGTATCACCAGTACAGCAATAAGGACGCCAGCCAGATCGCCAAGGAAAAGGCTGCGGCGGACGCAAAGCTGAAGGAGCTTCAGGCGGACAGCAAGGCCGCGCAGTCAGACTATGAGGCGCGTGTTGCGGAAAAGACCGAGCTGGAAAGCGAAGTGGCGGAGTGGAAGACATTTATTTCCGCATTGCGTACCATTATTGACAAAAGGCAGAAGTAGATGCGGCATACAACACCTACGCGCAGGATTGCATCCGCTATCAGGCAGACTATGAGCGCCTTCTTGAACTTGCTGAGAAAGACCCGCAGCGAGCAATGTCATATGCACGCTATCCTGAACAGTTCAAGGATATGCTGACAGACGATGATCTGAAAAATGCCAGAAACAGCTACCCGGCAGGCAGCACGGAGGATGGAAAGCCCGCAGTGAGCGCATCGGATCCGAAACTGGCGCGCGCGCAGGAAATTGCAACTGCCTATACAACGATCGTCAGTGATCAGGACAAAGTGAGCAGTCTCCAGACCGAGTTGGATCGGCTGATCGATGACACTGACGGTGTCCGCAATGCAGACGCTGCCCAGCGGCAGTATGAAGACGCGCTCAATGAATACGATGTGCTGCAACGCGAGCTGGATTCCTTCGACCGCGGCACGGAAACCCTGAAAAAGACGCCGAGCGGGCGGCGCAGGCCGTGACCGACCAGCAGGAGGTCGTTGACAAGCTGGCCTCGGCAGGCACGCTGGCCGATCAGGTCAAGTCCGCAAAGCAGGCGCTGGAGGATAAGATCTTTGAGCAGAGCCTTTCCGACGGCTCGTCGCTCGATCTCGAGGCGGCCAAGAAGGCCATCGACGAGAAGAAGGCCGACATTGAAAAGCTGACGCAGAACGCCGACGAGACCGAGGTCAAGGCCAAGGTCGCGGGCACCGTCTCCAACATCGCCATCACCGCCGGCTCGAACGCCAACGCGGAGACGCCGCTCATTACCCTCAACCTGACCGACCGCGGCTACACCGTCAAGATCTCCGTCACAAACGATCAGGCCAAGAAGGTGCGCGTGGGCGACAATGCGGAGCTGGTCAACTACTGGTACGGCGGCGACATTCAGGCGACGCTTGAAAACATCACCAACGACCCGCAGAACCCCGGCAAGGGCCGCCTGCTGGTATTCCGGCTGACCGGCGACGTGGAGCCGGACACGAACCTGACGCTCTCCATCGGCCAGAAGAGCGCGAGCTACGACGCCCTTGTCCCGAACTCCGCCGTCCGTACCGACAGCAACGGCACGTTCGTCCTGGCCATCACGGTCAAGAGCAGCCCGCTCGGCAACCGCTACACGGCCACGCGCGTGGACGTGCAGGAGCTGGCGAAGGACGACACCAATACCGCCGTCACCGGCCTTTCCTCCGGCGATTTCGTCATTACCACCTCGACCAAGCCCATTGAGGCCGGTACGCAGGTGCGTCTGGTGGACAACGGATGAGCGGGCGCGGCGGAAAATATGTCAGGAAAGCGCCCTCCCTGACGAAAAAGCAGCTGTTCCTGCTGCTGTTGAACGTCGTGCTGGCCCTGCTGGCGCTGGCGTGCGCGTGGGGGCTGAACGCCGTGAAGAGCGCGCTGCTGACGCAGTCGGCTGCAAAGGCGTGGCGCGGCAGCAGCGAAATGCGCTTCGCGCAGGTTTCCGTGTTCCTGCCGGAGGATGAAAAAACGGATGTGAATTCCATCGAGAGCTTCCGCCGCACGCTCGATCAGGCGCTGGTGGACGCCTCGCTGGAGGCTCCGGAGGGCGGAAGCCTCTACACGGACGCCTATTCCGGCACGGCGACGGTCTCCGTCGTGAGCGGCAAGACCTCGCTGTCGGTCAAGACCATCGGCGTGGGCGGCGATTTCTTCCTGTTCCACCCGCTGACGCTGCGCTCCGGCAGCTATCTGACCGGAAGCGACTACATGCCCGACCGCGTCCTGCTGGACGAGGAGCTGGCGTGGGCGCTGTTCGGCAGCTATGACGTGGCGGGCATGAGCATCCAGATCGGTGAGCGCACCTACCCCGTGGCGGGTGTCGTACACCGTGAGGACGATTTTGCCAGCAAGGAGGCCTATCAGGACGGGCCGGGCATGTTCATGAGCTATGAGGCGCTCAACGCCATCAGCGAGACCAAGCTCGGCTGCTATGAGATCGTCATGCCGGATATGATCTCCGGCTATGCCGAAAGCGTCGTGAAGGATAAATTCCCGGTCGGCGACGGCACGGTGGTGGAGAACACCGGGCGCTACAGCTTCGGGAACCTCTGGAGCATTTTTCCGCAGCTACGGCAAGCGCTCGATGAACACGCAGGGCATCATTTATCCCTATTGGGAGAATGCGGCCCGGCTGACGGAGGACTATGCGGCACTGCTGCTGGCGCTTTTGATCCTGTTTGCGATCTGCCCGGTCGTGTTTGCCGTGATCTGGGTCGTGCGGACGGTCAAGGGGCTGGTCACGAAGGCCGCCGGAGCCGCCGGACGCAAGATCGAGGAAAAGATCGAGGAGGAGAAGGAAAGGCACTACGTCGGCGGCGGAATATAGGCGATCTCGAAGCATCTACAGACAAAACGCACCGCAAATGCCCTGCATTTGCGGTGCTGTGTTTTCAAAGCGTATTTTGCGTCATGGCGCGAGCAGCGCCTCCGGCGGCAGATGGAGCAGCTCCGGCGCCTCCGGCGCCTCCGCCGCGCAGGAGACGAAATGGCCGCGCAGCTCCAGCGTGTGCAGGCGCCACGTCTGCCCTTCGGCCTGCACGAGATCGTCCAGCACGCAGTAGGACGCGGGCGACAGCCCGAGGCCGAGACCGCATGCCTTCATGACGGCCTCCTTCCGCGTCCAGAGACGGGAGAAGGGGGTCGCGGCGTGGGCGTCCTCCCATTCCTCCGGCGTCAGAACGCGGCGCAGAAGCGCCTCAGACGCGCCGCGGCGCGCATCCTCGCAGTCCACGCCGACGGCGCGGTCGGACACGGCCAGCACGGCAAGCGTCCCGCCGTGGCTCAGATTGAATTCCGGCCCGCCGGGAATATGCGGCTTGCCGCAGGGGCCTTTTAAGAGCCGGCCATCCGTGCGGACGCCGAGGACGGCGCGCAGGAGCAGTCCTCCGGCGGCTATCCCCAGCGCGGCGGCTCGGTCACGGCAGAGCTGTACGCGCTGCCGCCGCTCCGGCGGCAGAAGCGCCAGCGCCTCGTCCCAGTACGGTGCAAGCGCGGCGCAGTCGGTCTCATAGATACGAAGCATCGTCTCACCTCAACAGCGTCATTTTACCAGAGAAAAAACGCGGACGCAACATGGAACCTTTTTTCCGGCCGCTGCGTCTAAGAAAATACACCGCAGGCGGCGGAGCCGCCCTGAGAAAAAGAGGCATTTTATGAAGAAAGAGAAACCGGAGGAACCGGAAAGAAGGAAAAACGCTGCGCCGGAGGAAGCGAACGTCGGCAATTACATGGCGGAGGGCATGTGCTTCGGTCTGGCGCTGGGGCTGATCCTCGGGCAGGCGGTATTCCACAATCTTGCGCTCGGCATGTGCATGGGCCTGAGCATCGGAATGCTTTTTCGGCATGAGCGTCAAAAAGCCGAAGAAGGAAAAGATGGAAGCGGAAAAGAAAGAAAAGGAGAACGAGAACCATGCTGAAAATTGAACATCTGAGCAAGCGCTACGGCGAAAAAGAAGGCAGTGGACGATCTGTCGCTGCACATCGCGCCGGGCGAAATTTACGGCTTCATCGGCCACAACGGCGCGGGCAAGACCACGACGCTCAAATCCTGCTGCGGCATCCTGCGCTTTGACGAGGGCGAGATCCGGATCGGCGGCAAGTCTATCCGCACCGATCCCATCGCCTGCAAGCAGATGATGGCCTACATCCCGGACAATCCCGATCTGTATGAGTTCCTGTCCGGCATCAAGTATCTGAATTTCATCGCGGACATCTACGGCGTCGGGAAAAAGGAGCGTGAGGAGCGCATCCGGCGCTATGCGGACGTGTTCGGACTGACCGCCGATCTGGCGCAGCCCCTCAGCGAGTATTCCCACGGCATGAAGCAGAAGCTCGCCATCATTTCGGCGCTGCTGCACGAACCGAAGCTGATTTTGATGGACGAACCGTTTGTCGGCCTTGATCCCACGGCGGCTTATCAGGTCAAGACCATCATGCGCGAGCACTGTGACCGCGGCGGCGCGATCTTCTTCTCCACGCACGTGCTGGAGGTCGCGGAAAGCTCTGCGACAAGGTCGCCATCATCAAGCAGGGCCGTCTGATCGCGTCCGGCACGATGGACGAGGTCAAGGGCGACCAGTCGCTGGAGGACGTGTTCCTGGAGCTGGAGGGCGAAGGCAATGTTTAAGTCGCTGCTGAAAACGCGTCTGCCGCCTTCGGCGCGTATTATTCCGGAGCCGCCAGAAGGCGCGGCGGAAAGAAGAAAAAGAGCGGTACCGGCTCGAAGGTACTGTATGGGCTGCTGATGGTCTACTGCTTCGTCGTATTCGTCGGTATGTTCTTCGCGCTGTTCTCCACGCTGGCCGGGCCTTCGGCGGAACGGACTTCGCATGGCTGTACTTCACGCTTTACGCGCTGATGTCCTTTGCGCTCATGTTCATCGGCAGCGTCTTTATGGCCAAATCGCAGCTTTTTGAGGCGCAGGACAACGAGCTTCTGCTGGCCATGCCGGTGCCGCCGCGGTACATCCTCGGCTCCCGGATGGTCGCGCTGGCGATCTACAACGCCGTGTTCCAGCTCATCGTGGCCATCCCGGCGCTGGCGGCGTGGTGCGTCAGCGGGTATGCGACGGCGGCGGGCGTGATCGCATTTTTGCTGCTGCTTCCGGTGCTGAATCTGTTCACGCTGGCGGTGACGTGCCTGTTTTCATGGCTGCTGTCGCTGCTGACGAGCCGGATGCGTAATAAGAATCTGGTGACGATGCTGTTCTCGCTGCTGTTTTTCGGCGCGTATTTTGTCGTGATCGGACGTGCGAACGAGTATGTGGCGGAGCTGGCGGCCAGCGGCGCAAAGATCGCAGATGCGCTGGGCGGCGTTTCGCCGCTGGTCTGGCTGGGCGAGGCGATGGTCGGCGGCAATGTCCCCCGCGCTGCTGGGGTCGCTTGCGCTCCTGCTCGTTCCGTTCGTGCTGGTCTATGCGCTCCTGTCGCGCAGCTTCATCGGCATCGTGACCATGAAGCGCGGCGCGGCAAAAAAAAATATCAGGAACGCGAGCTGAAAACGGCCAGCGCAGGGGCGGCGCTGGTACGCCGGGAGGCGGCGCGCCTTACCTCGAGCGCGGCGTATATGATGAACGCGGGCCTCGGCGTCGTGTTCTGCGCAGTTGCAGCTGCGTTCCTGATCTTCGGACGCGGAAGGGTGCTCGGGATCGTGGAGGTCATGGGGCTGAGCACGGACACGCTGACGGCCATTGCGGCGCTCGTGATCGGGTATTTCCTGTCTACGATGGTTTTCTCGGCCTCGTCGGTCTCTCTTGAGGGAAAGAATATCTGGATCGTGCGCTCCGCGCCGGTTTCGTCGGCGGAGATCCTGATGGCGAAGCGGCGGCTGCATCTGCTGATCGCCGTTCCGGCGGCGCTGCTTCCGGCGGCGGCCTCGGCGAGTGTGATCGGCGTGAACGCGGTGTTCACGGCGCTGTTTGCCGCGGCGTTCGCGCTGGTGACGGCGGATATCGGACTGGTCGAGAATCTGCGGCACCCGAACCTGACGTGGATCAACGAAATGCAGCCCGTCAAGCAGGGCGCGGCGGTGATCCTCACGATGCTCATCCTGATGGGTATGCTTCTGGTGCCGACGCTCCTGTACATCTTCCTGCTCTCCGGCTCGGATGTGCGGCTGGTGCTGGGCGGCTGCGCGGTCGTGTTTTTCGGTCTGGACCGGCTGCTCGTTCACTGGCTCCGGACGAGCGGCGTCCGCCGCTTCGAGGAGCTGGGCTGAGCCTGCGGCGAAAATCAACAAATTTCCGCGCGAAGGCTTGCGAACCGGCGCGATATCGTGTATAGTAAGGATGCTCGCTTCCGATGCGCGAAGCGGGCATCTCTGCGTATGACACGAAATTCTGGAAGGGGAGTCGGGAGCATGAAATACATTGCGATCTGCGGAACGGTCGGCTCCGGCAAGACGACCCTTCTGCGCCGTCTGACGCAGCGGCTGGGAGACCGCGCGGCATGGCATGAGGAGCGGCCGCAGGACAATCCCTTCATCACAGACTACTACGCGGACACGAAGCGCTGGACCTTCCACGCGCAGGTCTCGTTCCTGTCGCTCTACTTTGACCGGCCGAAATGGCGCGAGGAGACGGCGGAGCTGTTTTTCTTCGACCGCTGCTTCCTTGAAAATCTGGTCATCGCGCAGTACCGCCGCGATCAGGGCGACCTGACCGAGGACGAGTACCAGACGCTCTGCCAGTTGGCAAACGGCGTTTCGGCGCTGATGCCGCGCATCGACAAGTACATCTACCTCGACTGCTCGATCAACACCATTCTCGAGCACATCCGAGGCCGTGGACGGGACTATGAGGACGAGCTGGATCTGATGTACGTCTACGAGCTGAAAGCCCTCTACGACAAGTGGGCGAAGACGCTCCCGCCGGATCGGACGCTGGTCGTCCACATGGACGACGGCGAATACGATCTTGAGAAGATCGTGAAATTCATCGAAGCGTGAACTGCGGTAAAATCCCCGTTCTGCAAGGATTATTTCCCAAAATACTCTTGACAACAGCGAATTATGTGGTAAAATTAAACAGGATAAGAGAAAATGCGAAAAGGGGTATTTCTATGAAAAAGTTTCTTGCATTGTTCTTGATCTGTGTGCTCGTGGTCAGTATGCTGTGCGTTGGCGTTCTCGCTGCGGATACGCCCAGCCCCGAAGGTCAGGTCGAACCATCTCATACTGATACGCCGGAACAGCCTCCGCAGACTGGCATTGGCGGCAGCCTTATGGTCGTGGTTTGCGTGGTCGTTGCCGCGATGTTTGTTGCAGTCATTTCTCTGAAGAAGGTTTCCGTGATTTGATTCTTCTCTGCCGCAGCTGAGGGCGCGATAGAGCGCAGCCGCCGGACTTTCGGCGGGGGCTCCGCCCCGTGTCCAGATTTCTGCGTCATACACATATCAAGTACGCAGCGTCCCGCTATGACGGTTTCGTCGTAGCGGGATTTTTCTATTTGTGCAGCGGAAAGCAGCGGCACAGCCGGACGGCGGGCCTTTGCGCGGCATCAGGCGGTATTCCTCGCGGTATACAGGTATTTCCGCGGCAGCGCCGCTTTCCTCGCGATACGCAAGCTAGTCCTGCGGAAGAGCGGCTTATGCAGCACAAGGACTCCTCGCGCCGGTCAGATTTTCAGCGCCCCCGGCGCGCGATGGCGCTGTTGGGGCCGCGCATTTGTGCCAGCGGCGTTTTGATAAACAAAATGGCGGAGAAGTGCGCTGCACTTCTCCGCCAAAGTCTATTTCGATCAATACCAGCCGAACAGGCCGCAGGTCAGCGTCCGTGTCGTGCCGTAGACCGTCGTGCCGTCCAGCGTGACCCAGTACGGCGTGATCTCCAGCGTCTCGCCTCTGCGCAGGCCGCTCACGTCGTATTTCAGAACGGCAAGCTTCGCGTTCCGGCCCACGCCGCTGAACAGATAGCGCGCCGTGTAGATCCCGTAACGGAGCTGACGCTTGCGGCGGGAACTGCCTCGCCGTTGATCACAAAGCCCGTCTGCGCGTAATCCTCGCTGTCCAGCGCGGACATGAGCTGAAGCTCGCGGCTGCTCAGCCAGCGCTGCTCGACGTACTTCATTTGCAGGTAGGCGTCGCTGACGTACTTTGCGTAGACCGTCATGTCTGCCTGAACGTCGCTGAGCTGTGCAGGCTCGGTGCAGGCCTCGTCCGCGAACCAGCCTGCGAAGCGCATTCCATCCGCGCCGGTGTATTCAAGCTTGCCCGTCAGATTGCCGCGCTCGAAGGCCAGCTCACGGATCTCACCATTGTCCACGACCGTGACCGTAACGGTCTCCGGCTCGACCGGCGTATCCGGCTCTGCGATGATCGAGCAGGTGTCAGGAGCGTCAGCATGGCCGCCTGCGCTGCTTCCACGGCCTCTGCTCTGGAAATATGCTGCGCATCGTCCGCGATCTTGCCGATCTTCGAGTACTTCGGGTCGGTGTCGGGGCCAATGCCCTCATATCTACAGGTGCGCGTCGCCGTGCCGGTGACCTTTACGCCGTCCATGGTGATCCAGTAGGGGTGAAGGTGATTTGCGTACCCGCTTCCGCCCAGTACTCCTTCGGGACCTCGAGGCAGGTCAGATAGCCGCTCAGATTGCCGAAGGTTTCGGAGTTGGCGGTGAGATGCCATTCCGTGCCGTTCGTGAATCGGACATAGAGATTTGCATAGGCGCTTCCGCCGAGCTTTACATCCGCTTCCTCGACCGATCTCAGCACGATCGGCTGACCGTTCGCAGTCGCTTCAAAACCGGCTTCCCGGTAGTTCAGACCGTCCACGACGCTCATCAGATAGAAGCCGATGACATCGACCGTCGTCGCGTCCTTGTGCTTGCTGAGGCTGAGGCTCTTCGGCTGAAGATAGGTGTTGGGAACCTCGCGGATATAATAGGCCTTACCAGCCTCCGGCGTGAAGCACAGCGCGTTTTCAAGTCCGCTGTAGGTAACAGGCGTTGTGTAGGCCGCGTCGAGGAATGCGCCGCCGTAGAGATAACCTTCCGCGACCGTCTTGGTCAGGTCGAAGTCCGTCGAAACGTCCAGCGTCTCGGTCTCGCCGTTGCTGCCGTGTACAAGCGTGAACTGGCCGCCCTCGTTGATTACGACGGTCGTGAGCGTCATGCTGTACTGTTGGCCGTCAAGCTCCTCCCAGGTGAACGTCCAGGTGAGGTTGGCCGTGCCGAGGCCGCCGCCGAGCTTGACCGCGCCGTTTTCAAAGTATGCCACATCCTCTTTGTCAGAGGTGCAGGTGAGCGTCTGGTTCTGGCCGTAGGTGTAGCCGGTGTAGAGAAGGCGCTGTACGTCCGTAGTACCGTCCGCCGTGAAGCTGGTCGTATTCTTTACGACCGCGTTGGCCTTAGTCGTTTCCACATTCAGAAGATCGTCCGTCAGGATGAAATCAAAGGGAACGACGGTACCGGCCGCGCCGTTGCTAAAGCGCTTTTCCGTCTCGGCTGCGGTCAGGGTCGTATGTACGCTGTCCACACTGCTGAGATAGGTGATCGTGCCGTTGCCGTTCTCGCCGCCCTTATAGCCGACGCTGCCGTCGGTGTTATAGACGCGGAAGTGGTAGCCGGGCGTTGCGTATTTGCTGTTCGCGCTGCTGAGCATATCGCCCCATGCGAGATACTTGTCGCCGGCAGTGGAGCCAGCTGCACCGAAGTGCATGGACAGCTCCCACGGATCGCCGCTCCAACGGTCGGAAGAGGTATTGCCTTCGGTATACCACGCACTCGAGCCGCTGTCCGCAAAGCTGTGCGCGGGCTGTCCGTCGCGCAGACCTGCGTCAAACTCTGACACAGTTCCTCCGATGGCATTGGGATAATAGAAGGAAAGGAAGCGGTCGTAATAGCTGTCCTTCCAGTAGATGCGTGTGCCGTAGCCGTAACGCCGCCAGACGGCGATGTTCTGGTCAACATTCTTTGCCGCGACATACGGTGCAGCGGCAGTGCCGCGCTGGATGGTCGAAGCGACGTCGCCAAGCTCGTTGTACGCGTTTCCATAGAAGCCGCCGGTGTTTCCGGTGCCATAGTCGCCGGTGTCGATCTCGTCTTCAAAGCCGGTATCCGTCGCAAGCAGATGCACGTCCGTCTGCTGACCGGCGGTGTCCTTGACCTTGCTGCCGGAATTGCTGGCGATCATCCAAAGGCCGTTCGTCGGCGCTTCGTTGGTCGCGACCCAGAGACCCGTTACGCTGGCCTCATTTGCGGCAAGCTGCGCGTCCGCAGCTTTGAACCAGCTGAGCGGAATGAGGTCGGCTTCCAACTGCATACCTACCGGCGAGGGATGCGCGTAGTCGGTTGTATAGGCTTCTGCGATCTTGCCCTTTTGGAAGGTGACACCGTCGATCACGACATCTGTACCGACCGCGTTCGAGAAGGGCGCATAGCCCGCATACTGGCTCTGATTGTCTGCAAGCCACTGATTGACAGTCAGACGGATGTTGTTGGCTGCCGTCGCCATCTCAGCAGTCCATATCAGGGAATCATTGCGCGTGTAGTTCAGAAGCGGGTTGATATCCGTGAAGTAAAGCTGGATATTTGTCCCGTTCGCTGCGTAGTAGGTGTTGACCTGATCGATTAGATCCTGCAGACCGCCGATGATATTTTGCGCCGTCGGTGTGAAGCCTTTCGGGCGGGTGCTGCTGCCGTTGAACCATTCCTTCAGATCGGGAAGCAGGGGATGGAGAATGTCGTTTGCGCCGATCTTGACGAAGACCTTCTGAACGCCCGCGACCTCAAGCGCGTCCATCTTGAAGCGCGTCGTCAATGCCGCGCCCTCAAGCGGGCCTTGGAGCTTTCCCGCGCCATCCTGAAGCAGCTCGTTGCCCTTGATAGCGGAGGAAACGACGGAGACGTTGTGGACGCCGTTTTTCTGGAGGTTATCCTGAAGCATGTTCGGGATAGAGTTGGTGATGGTGGAGTCGCCGATAAACACGGTCGCGTAGGTATCCGCACTTGCCTTTACGTCGATCTCCTGCAGAAGCGGCAGAAGGTTATAGTCACCCTCGCCGTTGTTGATCGAAACAAGGTTTGCTGCGTTGCCAAGTGCATTCATGTTTTTATCGCTCGTGATATCACCGTACTGGAACCATGCGGAACCGCCGGTCAAAGCAAAGTCACGAACTTTTTTGCGGAAGTGCAATAGATGTTGATGATCAGAGAGCTTCCTTCGGGGATCGCATTCGGGAAGGAGAAGAAAACATCCTGCGTTGCGCCTTTGGCAATACTGAAGCTCGATTTGCCATTAGATGTCTTTGCGGTCACGGTCGTGCCGCTGGCCTGTCCACTCAGGCCCTCCGAGCCTTGCAGGCCGGCAGTGACCTTGCCGACGGAAAGCGAGCCGGTACCGTAGTAATTGGTCAGCGTCATGCGGAAATCCCTGCCGCCGAGCTGCGTCGGAACCTGAATACGGAATGTTCCGCGTCCGGTAAGTCCAGACAGCGTGCTGATAGAGCTGATTGCCTTTGCCGCCTGACTGTCTTCTGCTGCGTTCAGGACGCTTCCATGCCATGCTGCGACCCAGTGCTCTGACGATCCGTCTGCGGACGCCTGCGGCGCCAGTGAAAGCGCCATCGAGCAGAGCATTGCAAAGCAAAGCAGCAGGGACAATACCTTTTTCATCTGTTTCATGTTTTTCTCCTCTGTCTGTTTGGGTGTTCGCTTCGGCTACTCCTTTGGAACGATCAGGTAGCCGTCGTTTTGCAGCTTCCCGAAGAAAGCCGTCAGCGCATTGTGCGCCTGTTCCGCGCTGATATGGAAGGTTTGATGGCCTGCTGCTCGATCTGCGCGAGGTCGAGCTGTTTTTCAAAGAGCTGCCAGAACCATACGCCGGTCTCGTTGAGGTTTTTGACGTATGGGACCTTGCCTCTTGCTTCGCCTGTGGCGATGAGCAGATGCTCGTCACAGACGGTCTCCAGCAGCACGCCGGGCTGGATAGCATATTTCATAGCTGCGTCAGCTCCTTTGACAGGGTATCGCGGCAAAGCTCCGCAGCGGCGCTGTCGCCGCGGTTTTGCAGCAGCCAGAGCGGCGTCCGCTCCAGAAGTGCCTGCTCCAGCGCGCACGCGCGGCGGACGCTGTCCGCGTCGCGGCGGGTGATGAGCAGCTGCGTGAACAGGCAGCCCGCCGCTTTCGCGGCGTCATACGGCGCATTCGGTTTTCCGCCGCCTTTTCCAGCAGAATGATCCCGCCGAGCGGACCGGAAAAATACTGCTGCATCCTCCTTGCCGTACCACGGCGAGGGATGGACGGTGATCGCACCCTCCGGGGAATCTCGAGAAGGGGCTTGTCGCCGTTGAGCAGGCGCAGCTCCTCACCGTAGCGCAGCTTCCAGCGCAGATAGTGCGTCGTTTTCCGGCTCCGCTCGGGCCGGTCAGAAGCCAGACACGGCCCCGCCACTCGAACGCCAGCGCATGGAACACGAGCCGCCCGAACGGCAGCAGCGCGTCGGAAACGCGCGGACAAAGCTCCATCATTTCCGCGTAGGCTGCACCGCCCTCCGGATACCACGCGGCCGCGCGCACCAGCTCGTCCGGTGAAATGGCCGCAAAGGCCATGGGCGGTTCTTCGGAGGCGAAGGGCGCAAAGACGAAGCGATATTCGTCATGCTGCAAGCCGATCTCCATGGGAAGGTCCGCCAGTTTTACCGATATCTTCATAAAACTCCGATTGAAAGCAAAGTAGCGGAGAGATGTAACATCCCTCCGCTGCTTTATTTTGCTTATCCTACATCTACGATCGTTCCGTCGTCCGCGACGGTAGCGACCTGACCATCCGGCAGGATGGTGTTGTAGAGGCCGTCGCCGACCTTTTGAATGAAGCCCTGACTCGAGTCGGGCGGGAAACCGGTCTGGTCTCCGACACCGGGCAGCACATCACCGATCACAGGTTCCACAAACTGATTTTCCATAGGGTGCTCCTCTCTTTACATCAGGCCGAAGCGGCCATAGGTCAGCGTCTGCGTCGTACCGTAGACAGTTGTTCCGTCGAGCGTGACCCAGTACGGCGTGATCTCAACGGTATCGCCGTAGCGAAGATCACTGGTGCCGTAGGTGTAGCTCACAAGGGTGTTATCCTCACGAACCGTCGAACCGTACAGGAAGAATGCGGTGTAGGCATCCTTCGTGATGGGGCAGGAGACTGCCTTGCCGTCGATCACGAAACCGGCCTCCGCATAGTCGGTAGAATCCAGCGCAGCATAGAGTTTGACGTTCCGGCTGCGGAAGAGACCGACGTTTCTGTAACGGAGCGTCAGATAGGTGTCGCTGACGTACTTGGCGTAAACGTCCATATCGCCCTGCACGTTTTTCAGCTCAGCGGCTGCGGTGCTTCTCTCGTCGAGGAACCAGCCCGCGAAGCGCATACCGTGCATACCGGCGCTGACCAGACGGGAGGAGATGTCCTCACCGGCCTCGGCCGACAGCGTGTAGACGCTGCCGCCGTCATAGACGGTCACGCTGAACTGCTTTGCAGGCTCGACCGGATCGACCGGAGTAACCGGATCAATCGGATCGATAGGAACGACCGGATCAATCGGATCAATCGGATCGACCGATGCGGAAGGCGCGTTCTCGCTGCCGTCAACGGCGACGTTGCCGCAGGCGGTCAGAAGCATCTGAACAGCCGTATTGGCGGGCATGATCGTGGAGCCGCTTTTGCTTCGGCAATCATTTTGACCACCCGGTTGCCCGGGCCGTCAGACTGACAGGTACGGGTCGTCGCCGGTGACCTTCATGCCATCGAGCGTGATCCAGTAGGGCGTAAAGACGACTTTCTTATCCTTGGCTGCCCAAGCGTCGCTCGGCACGGAGAAGCAGGCCAGATAGCTGCTTGCGCTCAGCGGCTCGAACACGCCCTCGCCGGGCTTGTAGGTATCGCTGGAGCCGTTCGTGTAAACGGTGGTCAGGGACTGGTAAACCTTGCCGCTGCCGCCGTTCAGGGCTGTGCTGTCGGATTCACCAACGTCGGTGATCGAAATGGAGCTGCCGCTGCCGTTCGTCACGTCGAAGCCGGCGGACTGATAATACAGGCGGTCAACGCCGGTCAGCAGGTAGAAGCCGATCACGTTTGGCTGGCCGCCGATGGTCTTGGACAGGCTCAGACTCTTGGGGACAAGATAGTCCACCGGAGCTTCCCAGATGTAATAGGTCGCGCCGCTTTGCGGATGGAAGCGCTTCGCGCTTTCCGTGCCGTAGCTCCACGCGGTCGTGCATTCCTTGTTGGAGAAGCTGCCGCCGTAGAGGTAGCCGGCCGGAACCAGAGAGGTCAGATCGACCGTTGCGGTATTATCCGTAATGCGGACACGGTTAGCCGCATTGACGGCCGCTGGGTCAGCGATTACGGCGTTGGACAGATCGCCGGTGTAGACGGGCTGGCCGTTATCGCCCATCCGGACGTGAACGATCTCATAGTACGGGTAATCGACCGTCGGCACGGGGAACGGCGCAACGGGGTTCTCGCCTACATAGATGCCGGACTCGTCCGCATTATTCGTCGGAAGGTCAGTACCCCAGCAGTTATCCATGATCGGCTCGATGGGAATGACGATCACGAGCTTGCGGCCACGGGCCTCTTGCAAACCTTGAACGGTTGTATGGACGCCGACCCAGTTTTCGGAGAAATCAAAATTCGATACGCGAAGCTTCTTTGCTGTAGCATCGAGTTCGACAGCTGCATTGTAAGCAGTCCGGCTACCCCAAGTGCGACTGCCGTCAGCGTTCGTGCCCGTGAAGGCCTGTGTATAAACGTGAATATCGTCCTTCGTCGTGCCGGCAGGCAGGTCGAAATACTCGAAATGACGTCCTGCACCACAGCGGAGGAAGTCAGCTGATAGGTTGCGCCGCCAGTTTCTTGACTGATGGATTCAAAAATATCCGTCAGTTCAGTACTGGTCGCTGCGACGCTGTAATACTTGGCGTCTTTTTGCTTTCTCGCCTCCAACCGTCAAGCTCGTCGCATTGGGATAGTTGGAGGAGGTGAAGTTCATATAATTGTCAGAATTACTTCCCGACGCAGGCTTCGAGGCAAAGCAACCGACCGTATAAACAATAACGCCGTCCTTCTTCATTTCACGTGAGGTGCTGATGGTATTGTTTGCAACTTTCAAGCAGTCGGAGCAATCGAAGTCTCCGTGGAGGCCGGGGTTGCCATCCGTAAACATAATAGCAACTCTCTTGCGCGTCTTATCGGCCAGCACGCTCTTGGCATTGGCCATGCCCTGATCGGAGCAGGTGCCGCCATCTGCACTCAGCGCATCAATCGCAGACTTCAGCTCGTCTGCCGCACTGACGCTGGTCAGGGGTTTTACAACCGTGCTCTCGGTTGCATAAGAGATAATAGAAATCTGGTTGGGATTTGCAGGGTCAGAGTTTGCGCTCGCAGAATCAATAAAGTGCTTTGTTGCAATTTTCAATGCATTGAGCTTTGTGATCCGGATATCCCTGACTACCCCAGTTTGAACGATCCAAGTCCTTCCATTCGTGCCCGAACCAAAGAAATTCGCCGCCATCGTACTGCCATTTGCCCGTTTCGGTATTATACCGCATATCGCGCCAAGCAAAGATAGAGGAGTTGTACTCATAAATTCCTTCTGCACCGCCATAGAGCGTATCCAGAGAAGTTGTATTGTCTTTGCTGCCAACCGTGATGTATTCTTTCATCGAGCCGGATACGTCGAGCACCAGCGCGGTATCGACCGGAATGGTGGTGACCTGCGTCTGGCTCCTGCCGGTGACGAACGCTTCCAGCGTCAGCTCGTTGTGCGCGCTGTGCACCGTCTTATTCATGTAGAGGCCGTTCACGCCCGTCGAGGCCCGTCGGACGGATCCGAATCATGCTCCGCCGCGCTTGCTGTAATCAGTATTACGGACAAAATCATAATAACAGCCAGCAAAAGAGATAACATACGTTTTGCTTTTGTCATTGCCTTTTCCTCCTCATATGACTTTTTTCCCAGATAGGTGGCCGCGGCTTCCAGCTCTCCCACAAACCGGAAAACGCGTAAGGGAACTCCACCCCATTCGTATAGTAAATATTACCACACTGTATCCCGCTTTTCAAGAGCTTTTTCGTATTTTACATAATAAATTTTTTATCCATGGCGTCCCAGTTTTCTTCCGCCAAATCCGGCATTTTCTGCCGTACAGGGTTTGACTTCCCTTATGGGCGATGCTATAATAAAGTGCAATTTATTGACAACTCTAAAAGGGGGTCTGGCCGTTGTCTCGACATCGCGGGCTGATCGTGCTGCTGCTGGACGCAGTGGTCTTTGCGACCTGTAATTTTCTGCTCTTCCTGCCATATCTGTGCAGTGGAAATATCAAGCTGCTGAATCTGGTGCTGCACATGGGGCTGCTTTCGGCATGTGTGTTCGTGTTCCAGCTGCTGCTGCACACCTATGAAACGCTCTGGCGCTATGCCGAGAGTCTGGAATACCTCCAGCTTTTCAAGGGACTGAGCTTCGGCTTCCTCCTGTACGCCGCGATCAACCTGCTCGCCGGCATGAGCTATGTCTGGATCTCCGGTGCGCTGACCGGCACGTCGATCGCGCTGCTCATCATGCTGGCCTACCGCTTCACCTACCGTGTCTACCGACGTAGGGTCGTAGGCACGCAGGGCCATCCCACCGCGCGCACACCGACCGCCATCATCGGCGCGGGCGCTGCCGCCGCCGCGCTCCTTTCGGATCTGGACGAGCAGACGCAGGGCCGCTACCGCCCCTACTGCCTTGTGGACGACGATCCCGCCAAGCAGCATAAGCGCATCCACGGCGTTCCCGTCTACGGCCCCATCGACGATGTTGCCGAAATCCTTCGGGATACCCCCGTCACCGATATCATCCTCGCCATCCGGGCGCTGACGCCGGAGCGGCGCAAAAAAATTTTGGAGCTTTGCTCCGAAACCCACTGCCGGATACATATGCTCGGCGAGCCGCTCACCGCCGTCCCCAAGCGCTCCGGCAGCTATCTGCCTGCCGTGCGCGAGGTCGAGATCGACGACCTGCTGGGCCGGTCACCGGTGCGGCTGGACAATCCCCATATCGCCGAGTTCCTGCACGGCAAGACTGTCCTCGTTACGCGCGGCGGCGGCTCCATCGGCTCGGAGCTGTGCCGCCAGATCGCAGGCTACCGGCCCGCGCGGCTCGTGCTGCTCGACATCGCGGAAAATACCACCTATGAGCTGCAAAACGACCTGCTCCACCGCTACGGTCACGATTTCCCGCTTTCCATCGAGATCGCGTCCGTCCGAGACCGGGAGCGCCTCGACCAGATCTTTGAAAAATACCGCCCGCAGGTCGTTTTCCACGCGGCGGCGCATAAGCATGTGCCGCTGATGGAGGCGTGTCCCTGCGAGGCCGTCAAGAATAACGTCCTAGGCACCTACAACACCGCCAGCGCGGCCAGCCGCTGCGGCGCGGAAAAAATTCGTCCTCATCTCCACCGACAAGGCCGTCAACCCGACCAACGTCATGGGCGCGACCAAGTATCTCTGCGAGCAGGTCTTACAGGGCCTGCGCCATGGAAGCAAGACCGAATTCGCCGCCGTTCGCTTCGGAAACGTTTTAGGCTCCAGCGGCTCCGTCATACCCTTTATTTAAGAAACAGATCGCCTACGGCGGGCCGGTCACCATCACCGACCGGCGCATCGTGCGCTACTTCATGACCATCGCCGAGGCCGTCCAGCTCGTGCTGGAGGCCGGCTCCTTCGCGCAGCGGCGAGGTGTTCGTGCTGGACATGGGCCAGCCGGTGTATATCCGCGAGCTGGCGGAGAAGATGATCTGCCTGTCCGGACTGACGCCCGGCGTGGACATCGAAATTCAGGAGATCGGCCTGCGTCCCGGCGAAAAGCTTTATGAAGAGCTGCTGATCTCCGACAAAAACCTCCACCGGACGGAAAATGCGAAAATTTTCGTCGAGCAGCGGCCCGAGGTCGGCAGGAATTCCATGAAGGAAAAGCTCGACCGTCTGCGTGCTGCCGCAGAATCCAACGACGCGGAGCGGATGGTCGCACTGCTGCACGAGATCTGCCCAACCTTCCGCACACCGGAGGAGGTCAACCGCGAGGCCGAGGCGGCCATGCAGGGCGCGGGCGTATGATCGATCTGCACTGCCACATGCTCCCCGACGTGGACGACGGCTCCGCCAGCGAGGCCGACAGCCTCGAAATGGGCCGCATCGCCGCCCGCAGCGGCGTGACGGCCATCGCGCTCACGCCGCACTGCAACCTCCCGGAAGGGCAGGGAAATTATTACGACGGCGCGCTGGAGGCGCGCTTCCGGCGTCTGGCGATGCGTTTCCGGCAGGAGGGCCTGCCGGTCACGCTCTATCGCGGCATGGAGGTGTTTTCTACGCCCGAGCTGCCGCGGCTTCTGGATGAGGAGCGGCTTCTGACGCTCGGCGGGAGCCGGTATCTGCTGGTCGAGTTCGCCTTCGGCGAGACGCCGTGGTTTGCCGCGCAGACGCTCGAAAGCATCGCCGCGCGCGGCCTGACGCCCGTTGTGGCGCACCCGGAGCGATACTATTTTATACAGGACGATCCGCGCCGCCTGCTGCGCTGGGCCGAGAGCGGTTATGTGCTCCAGCTCAACCGCGGGAGCCTCAGCGGCATGTTCGGCCGCCACGCGGCAAAGGCCGCGCAGTGGTGCCTTGCAAACGGCTGCGTCCATCTCTTCGCCAGCGACGCGCACAGCCCCTACCGGCGCACGCCGCAGCTGGACGATCTTTTTTGACCACATCGCACGCGCGGCCTCGCCGGAGGCCGCTGCGCTCCTGCGGGAGCGCAATCCCGCCGCCATTCTGGAAAACCGCGCGGTGATCCGCTGATGGAAGATTTTTGACCCGAGGTGCTTTATGAAACGACTGCGTATCCTCACGCTGATATTGCTGATCCTGTCTGTGGGCGCGTTTTTGCGACGAACGCGCTGCGCAGGCTGCGGGCGGACAGCACCCTCCCGCAGATCAGCTGCGGTGACGACGTGCTCTATCTCTCCGTTGAGGATGGCCGGGATGCCATGCTTCAGGGCATGAACGCATGGGACGGCAAGGACGGCGATCTGACCGGCGACATCGTGGTCGAGCGCGTCTCCGGCGGCGAGAAAAGGGGCAGCTCGCGGTGAGCTACGCCGTGGCCGAGAGCGACCGGCACGTCGCGGGCTATACCCGCACCGTCGTTTACACCGATTATAGATCCCCGCAGTTTTATCTTTCAAAGCCGCTGCGCTACGGCGTCGGCGAGGATATTCAGGTACGCGACCGGCTGGGCGCGCTCGACCAGATCGACGGGACGATCAGCGACCGCATCAAGGTCAGCACCGACAGCCTCCAGACCTACTACGCCGGACTGTATCCCGTCACGGTCGAGGTCACGAATTCCCTCGGAGACACCGCCTCGCTCACGCTCGATATCGAGATCTATGACAGCATTTTCGGTGAGCCGGTCATCCAGCTCGACCGGTATCTGGTCTATCTCGACTCTGCGGCGGGCTTCGACCCGGATTCGTATATCAGCTCCGTCACGGGCGCTCCCGAGAGCAGCGTCCGCGTTTCCACACCTGCGGGCGGACTGCGCCCGGGCGTCAACCGCATCACCTATACCTGCACCGGAACGAACGGCCTGACCGGCTCGACCGTTCTGTATGCGATCATTCAGGAGTGAGGACTGCAATGGAAGAACAAACGACCTCCATCTGACGGACCTGAGTCCGGTCTGCGTCCTGCGGCGCATCCTGCGCGAGATCCCCATGATCCTTGCGATGGGCCTGATCGCGGCCATGCTGACCCTGACGGCGGCGCAGTGCCTTTATCAGCCGGAGTATACCGCCTCGGCGACCGTCGCGGTCAACGCGAAAACGCAAGCTACGCCTCTGTCTTTTCCAACCTGACCACGACCTCGGAGATCGCCAATACGTTCACGACGCTCTTCGGCAGCGACGTGTTCAAGACGCTTTCCGCCGAAGAACAGAGCGAACAGCAGATGTCCGGCAGGCTGACGGCCTCCGTCGTGCCGGAAACGAATCTGCTGCAATTGAAGGTGACGGCCCCCGAGCCGGTCGCCGCATTCCGCACGCTCCGCTTCGTGCTCGACCACTATGACGTGATCTCGCAGCACATCTTCCAGAACATCGTCCTGCGGGAGCTGGACCCGCCGGCTGTGCCGACGGAGCCGTCGAATCCGCTTCAGCTCGCCGCGCTGGCAAAGCGCGCGTTCCTGCTCGGAATGCTCGGAATGGTCGTGGTGCTGCTGGCGATCATCGTGCTGTCCGATACGGTGCAGACGGCGGATGCCGTCGCCCGGAAGCTCGACGCCAAGCTTTTGGCACCATCCACCACGAGGAAAAGAACAAAACGCTCCATGCCAAGCTCAAGCACGCCAACAAGGGCCTGCTCATCACCATGCCAGCCGCCGGCTTCTACTTCACGGAGGAGATCCAGAAGCTGGCCACGCGCACCGTTCAGGCCGCGGAGCGGCACCATGCCCGCGTCCTGCTCATCACCAGCGTCGCGGAGAATGAGGGCAAGTCCACCGTCGCGGCCAATCTGGCGCTGGCGCTGGCCCAGCAGGACAGGAAGGTCCTGCTGATCGACGCCGACCTTCACAAGGCATCGCAGTATAAGCTTTTCCGCCGCCGCGTCCGCAAGAGCGACGAGCTGGCGGAGTATCTTTCCGGCCGCGCGGAGCTTCAGGTCGAATATCTCGCGCGTAAAAATCTGTATACGCTCTTCTCCGTCGAGCCGCAGCCGGACGCATCGGAGCTTCTGGCCTCGGAGCGGATGCGCGCGATGCTCATGCAGCTGCGTGAGGAAATGGATCTCATTATTCTCGACACGCCGCCGATGGCGCTGTTTTCCGACGCGGAGGCGCTGGCGGAGCTTGCCGACCTGTCGCTGCTGGTCGTCCGGCAGGACTGCGTCGCGGCCAAGCGCCTGAACGACGCGGCGGACACGCTCAAGCAGTGCCGCGCCCATTTCCTCGGGTGTGTGTTCAACGACGTGCGCCGTATGCCGTCGTCCGGCGGGGGCTACGGCTATCAATACGGATATGGCTACCGCTATGGCCACAGCCGTGGCTACGGTTACGGTTACGGGCTACGCCGGCTCCAGAAAGAAGCAGGGCGGCCAGTGGGAATCGGAGGAACAGATGAACGAGAAAAAGTTGAGCAGGAAAACGTCATCAGCCTCTCCCATCTGCTCCGCGAGTTCCGGAGTGTGCTGCGAAAGCGCTTCTGGCTTCCGCTGCTGCTGGCGGTCGTATGCGGCGGCTCGTGGTTTTTGTACCAGCGCAGCCGCTATACGCCGATGTATGCAAGCGAGGTCACCTTTACCATCAGCGTTTCGTCCAGCTCCTCATCGGATATTTCCCGCACCTCGGCCTATTACAGCAAGGCGACGGCCGAGCAGCTGAGCAAGACCTTCCCGTATCTGATCCAGTCGGATCTGCTGTATACCAAGCTCTCGCAGGCCATGGGCGTCAGCCGCATCAACGGCACGATCACCGCCGCGAACGTCCCGGATACCAACCTGTTCACCGTCCGGGTCACCAGCAGCAGCGCCGACGACGCGCTGGCCATTTTGCAGAAGCTGATCGAGGTCTATCCGGAGGTCGCAGATTATGTCATCGGCAATACCTCTATGGACCTTCTGACGGAGCCGTATGCGGCCTCCGCGCCGTATAACGCCTTCCATCCGTTCCACGTTCTGCGGAACGGCGCGCTGGCGGGCCTTGCGGCGGGACTGCTCCTGCTGATGCTGGCCGGGGGACTGCGGCGCACCATCCGCGAGGAGCGCGACGTGCAGCTGCATCTGAATCAGACCTGCCTTGCCGCGCTTCCGTGCGTCAGCTTCCGCCGCAGCGGGAAAAAAGAATCCCCGCCTGCTTTCCATCAACAATGATCAGATCTCCTCCGCCTATCAGGAGGGCGTCCGCGCGCTCCGCACCAAGATTCTTCGGGCGCTGTCCGGGACGGATCGGAAGGTCCTGCTCGTATCGAGCACCATGCCCGGAGAGGGCAAGACGACCGTCTCCGTCAATCTGGCGCTGTCGCTGGCCCGCAAGGGTGCGCGCGTCATTCTGGTGGACGCCGACCTGCGGCGTCCGTCGGTCAAGGCGGCGCTCGGCATTCGGGAGCCGTCTCAGGGCCTGATCGACGCCGCCGCGCTGGACGATCCCGCGCAGAGCGCGTCCCTGCTTGCCTCCGTGGAGGGCAGCACGCTCCGGCTCCTTGCCGGAGATACGCCGCGCAAGGAAGCGCGGCAGGCACCTGTCCGGAAAATTTTCCGCGTCATCGATTTCCTGCGCACGCAGGCGGACTACATCATTCTCGATACGCCGCCCTGCGGCCTGCTGGCTGACAGCGTTAGCCTTGCCCGCGCGGCCGACTGCGCGATCTATGTGCTCGGCGCGGGCGCCGTTCAGGCCGCAGGCGCTCGACGGCATTCAGTATCTGGCCGAATCCGGCACGGCGCTGCTTGGCTGCGTGCTCAACGGCGTCCAGACCCGCGGTCAGCGCTACGGCTACGGCTACGGTTACGGTTATCACTACGGATAGGGCTACGGCTACAGTCACGGGCGCGGCAAATATGCCGCTGTCTCCGGCTCCGCCGCCGACAGCATCCCGGAGACGCTGCCGGAGGATCCGGACGCCCCGGACTGACCGTGCGGGGCCGTCCGCAGCAACATACAAAGGACGGCTGCCCGGAGCAAGCTCTGCGGCAGCCGGTTTTTCACAGAAGCATGGCGGCGCGTCCATGCATTTGCGGCCCTTGCGGGCCGCTTCCGGAGAAAAGGAGTATCCAATGAACGAGCAGGAGACCTTCGCCGAAAAAAGAATACCGGGCCGGAGTCTCTGCACATTTTGCTCCGGAGCTGGCGCGACGGGACGTTTTCCGAGATCCTCGACGACTGGAAATGGATCCTCGCCTACACCCGCCGCTACCGCCGCGCCGTCGCGGCCTATACCGTGCTGGGCATCGCCGGGGCGACGCTGAGCCTCGTCTCCGCGCTGGCCAGCAAGCACACCATCGACATCATCACCGGCTACGACAGCTCCAGACTCTGGTTCGTGCTGACCGTGATGGTGGTCTCCGCGCTGAGCAGCCTGCTTCTGCGGAGCGTCACCTCGCGCATCTCCACAAAAATCTCTCTGGGTCAACAACGACATTCAGGCGGAGGTCTTTGACCGTCTGCTGGCGGCGGACTGGCAGGGGCTGAACCGCTATCCGAGCGGCGATTTGCTCAACCGTCTGGCCGTGGACGCCGGGACGGTCGCCGGGAACGCCATCCACTGGCTGCCCGACCTGATCGTCGCGGGCTATACCTTCGCCGCCACGCTGGCCGTGATCCTGCATTACGACTGGATCATGGCGCTGCTCGCGCTGGCAAGCGCACCCGCGCTGCTGCTCGGCTCCCGGCGGCTGGTCGGCGGCATCCGCGCCTATCAGAAAAAAGGTGCGCCAGTGCAGCAGCCGCCTGATGGCCTACGAATCGGAGACCTTTCACAATCTGGACGCCATCAAGGGCTTCGGCATCGCCGGGCTTTACAGCAGCGGCCTCCGCCAGCGGCAGGAGGAATACCGAAAGACCAGTCTGGATGCCAATCTGTTCAGCATCCGCGCACAGGCGGCGCTTTCGCTGTTTGGCTCCGCGGCGCAGATGACGGCGTTCTGCTACTGCCTGTATCTGCTCTGGTCGGGAAAAATCCTCTACGGCACCATGACGCTCTTTCTTTCGCAGGGCACCAAGCTGAACAGCGCCTTCAATTCCCTCGTCCGGACGGTGCCGAATTTCCTGAACGCCTCCGTTTCCGCGCGCCGGATCCGGGAGCTTTACGCGCTCGAGCCGGAGCCGGAGCTTCCGGGCAGCGAGACGCTCGAAAAAGAGGCTGCGCGGGGCTTTACCGTCTGCGTCGAGCACGCCGGATATGCCTACCGGCCCGGCGAACCGGTTTTGCGCGATGCTGCGCTTCTGGCCGCGCCCGGAGAGATCGTCGCGCTGGTCGGCCCGTCCGGCGGTGGCAAGACGACGCTCGTCCGGCTTTTGCTGGGCCTGATCCGGCCCTCCGAGGGCCGCGCCTTTCTTCGCACCGCCGGGGGCTGCGAGGAGGAAATGAACGTCTCGCTCCGGAAATTTTTCTCCTATGTGCCGCAGGGCAATACGCTCCTGTCTGGCACCATCGCCGAAAATCTGCGCATCGTCCGGCCCGACGCCTCCGATGAGGCGCTGACCGCCGCGCTGGAGGCGGCCTGCGCATGGGAGTTCGTCCGCGCCATGCCGGACGGGCTGAACGCCTCCGTCGGCGAGCACGGACACGGCCTGTCTGAGGGGCAGGCCTAGCGCATCGCCATTGCGCGCGCTGCTCCGGGATGCGCCGGTGCTGCTGCTCGACGAGGCGACCTCCGCACTGGATGTGGCGACCGAGCGGAGGATCCTCCGCAATCTGGTCGCGGAATATCCGCACAAGACCTGCATCGTCACGACCCACCGCCCCACGGTCATCGGCCTGTGCGCGCGGGTCTACCATGTCTCCGACGGCACGCTTCAGGAGCTTACACCGCAGGAGGCAGAGCAGCTGGCCATGGAATTCTAAGGAACCTCTGAATAAATCCCCGACCGCGGACGACGGATCTTTTCCGCCAATCCGGCGGTTTGAAAAACGAGAAATACATGCAGTATTCCTTCGCTTTTCAAACCTTGTCTTGACGAAAAATCTCTCGCCGTCCACAGCCGCTGATTTAATCAGAGCTTCCCTAAATCCGCCGGCCGCTTTTCTGCACATTACCGCAGCAAACGCAATACGGAGCGCCGCAGGGCGCGGAATTTCACCAACAGGAGGCCGGGTATGCCGGAATTTTACCCATCAAAAAGGATATGGACGCGCGCGGCTGGAGGAGGCCGGCGGTACTCGATGGTCAACCACTACTCCGTCTCAACCGCCGCCTGCGACACGACGCCTACACGCCCGGCGGCGTGATTCCGCCCCCGGACTATGCCGTGACCGTCTACTGCAACCTCATCCGGCAGACCTACCCCCACGTTCCGGTGGTCATCGGGGGCATCGAAGCCTCGCTGCGCCGCCTGGCCCACTACGACTACTGGAGCGACGCGCTGAAACCCCGGTCGATCCTGGCCGAATCGCAGGCCGACCTGCTGCTCTACGGCATGGGTGAGCGCAGCATCGTCGAGGTCGGCGGAGGCGCTCAACGACGGCATGGACATCCGGCAGATGACGTGACCTACATCGACGGGACGGTCTTCGCGTCGCGCGAGCCGGACCCGAACCTGCCGACGATCCGCCTGCCGTCCTACGAGGAGTGTTACGGCCGGACCCCGAAAATATGCCGAGAGCTTCTATCTGCAGTACTGCAACACCGACCCGTTTTCGGCGAAGCGGCTGCTGGAGCCGTACGGTGAGCACGAATTCGTCGTCCAGAATCCGCCGCAGAAGCCGCTTTCCCAGCAGGAGATGGACAGGTCGTACGGTCTGCCCTACTGCCGCACGTATCACCCGTCCTACGCGGGCAAGGGCGGCGTGCCGGCGATCTGCCGAGGTGATCCGCCATTCAGTGACCTCGCGTCCAACCGCGGCTGCTTCGGCGCCTGCAGCTTCTGCGCGCTGACGTTCCATCAGGGGCGCATCATCCAGACGCGCGAGTCGCACGAATCCTCTTCTGGCGGAGGCCGAGGCCATGACGCACGACCGAAGGACTTCAAGGGCTATATCCACGACGTGGGCGGCCCGACGGCGGACTTCCGTCAGCCCGCGTGCAAAAAGCAGCTCACGAAGGGCGCGTGCCCGAACCGGCAGTGCCTGTTCCCGGAGCCGTGCAGGAACTGATTGCCGACCACTCGGACTATCTCGCGCTTCTGCGGAAGCTGCGCGCGATTCCCGGCGTCAAAAAGGTCTTCATCCGCAGCGGCATCCGCTTTCGACTATCTGCTGGCCGACCCGTCCGACGTATTTTTCAAGGAGCTGGTGCGCTATCACATTTCCGGGCAATTAAAGGTCGCACCGGAACATGTGTCGGACCGGTTCTGGAGAAGATGGGAAAGCCGAAGCACAGCGTCTATCTGCGTTTCGCAGAAAAATACGCGCAGCTCAACCAGCAGGAACGTATGAACCAGTTCCTGGTGCCGTATCTCATGTCCTCGCACCCCGGCTGCACAATGAAAGACGCCGTCGCGCTGGCAGAATATCTGCGCGATATCTCCCACCAGCCCGAGCAGGTGCAGGACTTCTATCCCACGCCCTCCACGCTTTCGACCGTCATGTATTATACGGGGCTTGACCCTCAGAACGATGCAAAAGGTCTACGTGCCCAAAAATCCGCGAGAAAAAGCAATGCAGCGCGCGCTCATGCAGTACCGCAATCCGGCGAATTATGCGCTGGTGAAGGAGGCGCTCGGAGCCGGCGCACCGGGAAGATCTGATCGGCTACGGTCCGCAGTGTCTCATCCGCGCCGAATCCGCCGAAAAGCCCGCCCCGGAGGAAAAAATGCCGCAGAAAAAAAAAGCGCCCGCCAAAAAAACAGCCCGCCGTGCCACAAAATCCCCGGCTGCGCCGCGAACCGCCGCGCCAGAAAAAAGCCTGCCGCAAAAGCCGGCGCTGACACGCGGCATGACCGCGCGGCCTGTTTTTCCGGCTGCGTACTAAACGCCGCCCGCCTCATATAGTTTTCCATACGAACTAAATGAGGTGGAAGAATGGAACCCCACGAAAATCACTCCCGGAAATTTTACCGCTTCTCGCTGGAGGTCGAGCGCCTTTCCGGCACGACGGACATCCTGCCGGTCATGGCAGCGGAGGACGTGTTGGAGGCGATGGACCTCTTCTGCGGCGGACGCATCGAGGTCGAGGGGCAGCTCCGCTCCTTCAACAGCCGCGCCGCCTCCGGGCGACGGCTCGTGATCTCCGTCTATGCCTCCGCGCTCACGACCTCCGACGACGCGCCGGAAAACCTCGTGGAGCTGACCGGAACGATCTGTAAGGAGCCGGTCTTCCGACGGACGCCCCTCGGCCGGGAGATATGCGATGTGATGCTGGCCGTCAACCGGCCCTACCACCGGACGGATTATCTGCCGTGTATCCTGTGGGGACGGACTGCACAGGAGATATCCCAGCTGCCGGTCGGCGCGCGCATCGCGCTCAGCGGACGGCTCCAGAGTCGGGATTATATCAAGGTTTTGCCGGAGGGCAATGAGCGCCGCACGGCCTATGAGGTCTCCGTTACGACGGCGGAGCCGTGTGCGGAGGAGGCGGAAGCGCTGCTCTGCTGACGCGAGGCCTCCGGTTGCGTCTGCACGCATACCACTTTGAAAAAATTTTCCTCCATTTCTGCAACGTCTGCGTGTATTTCTCGTCTATAAAGGCAAGAGAACAAAACAGAAAGGGGAAACACAAATGAAAAAAATCAGAATTCTTGCACTGGTGCTGGCATTGCTCCTGACCGCGAGCCTTGCCGCCTGCGCCGCAAAATCGTCCGCGCCGATGGCCTATGACAACACGGCCTCGGCAGCTGACAACTACAAAACAGAGGCGGCATCGGAGGAAATGCCCGCGGAAGCGCCGATGATGGCGGAGCCGGAGAGCGAGTGGACAGAGAACTCGATCACGACCCAGAGCTATGACGAGCAGAGCAATGCCACGAACGAGGCCACAGACGACGCGCCTACGGAGTCGCTTGCGGACAAGATGATCTACTCTGCCAACCTGGAGATCCAGACCACGGAGTATGATGCGGCGGTCGCGGCATTGGAAAAGGCCGTTCAGGACTTCGGCGGCTTTGTCGAGCGCTCGAACACCTACGGCGATATCCGCCGCAACGACGACGGCACCAGTCAGGTCGTCAACCGCTATGCTGACTACACCGTCCGCATTCCGGCCAGCCGTTTTTCGGAGTTTTTGACGCAGGCCGACGGCCTTGGAAACGTCCTGTCCTGCAACCGCTATGCGGAAAACGTGACCTCGCAGTATACCGACTATGAGGCGCGGCTGTCCTCCTGCGCACACAGGAGGAACGCCTGCTCAGCATGCTCGAAAAGTCCGACGATGTGGACAGCCTCATTGCCCTCGAGGAGCGGCTTGCGGATGTGCGCTATGAGACGGAGTCGATCGAGCGCAATCTCCGCAATCTGGACCGCCAGATCGCCCTATTCCACCGTTTCCGTCGGCCTTCAGGAGGTCGAGATCTACACGCCGACCAAGCCCGTGCAGCGTACCTTCGGCGAGAAGATGCACGACGCGCTTTCGGAGGGCTGGAGCAGCTTTGTCCGCAGCCTCCAGTATTTCCTGATCGACCTGACCTATTCTCTGCCGGGCCTGATCCTGTTCGTGCTGATCGTTGCCGCCGTGATCTTTGTGCTTCTGTGCATCCGCAGACGGGTCAAGGCGAAAAAGGCCGCGAAAAAAGCCGCTGCGGAGGCGGCCAAGCAGCCGCCGGAGCAGCCGGACGAGAAGAATTGACGGATCACACCGCGAAAGTTCAGAGATAAAAAAGACCGGCGGAGGGCTTCAATGCCCTCCGCCGTTTTTCTGCCGCAGCCGTCTCAGAGAGAAAACTGCAAAATATTCAGCAGCTCCTGCGCACGCTTGCAGGCATTTTTCGCCGAGCTGCTCCAGCGTACAGGCGTATTCTCCGGCGTTGGCGGCATAACGGCTGTAAAGCTCCGCTGTGCAGCGCTCCTCGCGGTATGCCTGCCGCAGCGCCTCGTTCAGACAGCTGACGCAGGGCAGCTTCGGCCGGTCGGGACAGGCCTTGAGGCCGGTCATGACAAAATAGAGCGCCGAGAGCCGCTTCCCGTCGCACCGGCGCGACTCCGCAAGACGCACAGCGCCTGCCGCGCGCATCCGCGCGCCATCTCCGCAAGGCAGCGGTAGGTCATGGCGGCGCTGCACTGCGCCGCGTAAAGCTCCATTGCCGCGCTTTCGTCAAAAAAACCGGTATGTCCTTCTGTTCCAGCCGGCGGCAGACCTCCGGCTCCTGGGTGCAGCGGGCGGCCTGCGCGCTCATGACGCGGCTCCAGACACGCTGCTCCTGCTTGGGATCCATGGATTGATTCACTGGACTTCGCCCTCCTTCCGTCTATCCTATGACGCGCGGCGGCAATGTGTTTGTGCGGAGCGAAAATTTCCCGGAAGCGGCGCACTTTTTCACAGATTTTACGCAGAAAAATCTTGTAATTGAGATATGCGTGTGTTAAAATACAGTTTTGTTGAAGATTCTCTGTGAAACGAAAGGGGTTCTTTGTATGACCCAGGATAAGATCCGTAATATTGCCATTATCGCGCACGTTGACCACGGCAAGACCACCCTGGTCGATCAGATGCTCAAGCAGGGCGGCGTTTACCGCGAAAATCAGGTCGTGGCGGAGCGTGTGATGGATTCCGGCGATCTCGAGCGCGAGCGTGGCATCACCATTCTCGCCAAGAACACCGCCGTGCACTATAAAGGCTATAAGATCAACATCGTTGATACCCCGGGCCACGCCGATTTCTCCGGCGAGGTCGAGCGTATCCTCAAGATGGTGGACGGCGTTCTGCTGCTGGTGGACGCCGCCGAAGGCCCCATGCCGCAGACGCGCTTCGTGCTTCAGAAGGCGCTGGAGCTTGGACACAAGATCATCGTCGTCGTCAACAAGATCGACCGGCCCGACGCACGCGTGCATGAGGTCATGGACGAGGTGCTCGAGCTGCTGCTCGACCTGAACGCAACGGAGGAGCAGTTCGACTCCCCCCACCATCTTCTGCTCGGCCCGCCAGGGCATTTCCTCCTACGGCCCGGACGATCCCGGCACCGATCTGACGCCGCTGTTCGACACCATCGTCAGCTACATCGATCCTCCGAAGGGTGACCCGACCGGCCCGCTTCAGCTGCTGGTGTCCTCCATCGACTATAACGAATTCGTCGGCCGTATCGGCATCGGCCGTATCGAGCGCGGCACCATCCGTCAGAATCAGGAGGTGCTGGTCACCGACTATCACGACCCGTCGAAGAAGGAAAAGGCCAAGATCGTCGCGCTGTATGAGTTCACCGGCCTCGGCAAGAATCCCATTCAGGAGGCTTCCGCCGGTGAGATCGTCGCCTTCTCCGGCATTTCCGATATCACCATCGGCCGCACCATCTGCCCGGTGGAGCAGCCCGATCCCCTGCCCTTCGTGAAGATCTCCGATCCGACGATCGAAATGACCTTCTCCATCAACGACTCGCCGTTTGCAGGCCGTGAGGGCAAATATGTCACCTCCCGCAACCTCCGCGACCGGCTCCAGAGAGAGCTTCTCAAGGACGTTTCGCTGCATGTGAGCGAGGTCGGAACGGACTCCTTCAACGTCGCGGGCCGCGGCGAAATGCACCTGTCCATCCTGATCGAGACGATGCGCCGCGAGGGCTATGAGTTCCAGGTCTCCACGCCGCACGTCCTGAACAAGGAGATCGACGGCAAGCTCTGCGAGCCGATCGAGCGCATGGTCGCCGACGTTCCCGAAAACTCCGTCGGCTCCGTGATCGACAAGATCTCCCAGCGCAAGGGCGAGCTGACCTCCATGACGCCGGTCGGAAGCCGGATGCGTCTGGAATTCCTCGTCCCCACGCGCGGCCTGTTCGGCTACCGCAATGAATTCCTGACCGACACGCGCGGCGAGGGCGTCATGGCCTCCGTGCTGGACAGCTACGCGCCCGTCAAGGGTGACATCGAGCGCCGCCTGACCGGTTCGCTTGTCGCGTTCGAGACCGGCGAGGCCACGGCCTACGGCCTCGGCGGCATTCAGGATCGCGGTGTGCTGTTCATCGGCCCGGGCGTCGAGGTCTACGCCGGAATGATCGTCGGCGTCTGCAATCGCAACGAGGATATGTCCGTCAACGTCTGCAAAAGAAGCAGCTGACGAACATGCGCGCGGCAGGCTCCGACGAGGCCATCCGCCTCGCGCCGCCGAAGATCCTCTCGCTGGAGCAGTGCCTGGAATACCTCGCGGACGACGAGCTGCTGGAGGTCACGCCCAAGAGCCTGAGAATGCGTAAGCGCATCCTCGATCACCCGCGCGTATGCGCGCCGTGATGAAGAACCGGCAGTAAGTAAGCGAAAATGAAAATTGCCCCGTCCCTCGGCAGAATATGCCGTAGGACGGGGCTTTTTGCGCGCTGTCTGCGCCATTTGGGTCGCAGGCTTTTTTGACAAACGGCTCCGGCACATTGCGCCGGAGCCGTGAAGCATTTTTATCAGATGTCAAATATGCCGAGCGTTACGATGCCGACGACCACAAGAGCGATCATCGCGTAGTGCTTCCACGAGAGCTTTTCCTTGAGGAACAGGCGGCTCCAGACGACCGATGCCACGCAGTACGCGGAAATGATCGGCGCTGCAAGCGCGACGTGCGCCGTGTCGGACAGTGCAAAAAATATATGCGAACTGACCGGCCGTTTCAAAGGCCGCGCCGAGATATTTGGGCGCTTCCTGCTTTGCGACCAGCTTCTGCTTCCGGATCAGCACGACGTACACGAAGCAGCAGACCGCCGCGAAGAGGAACGTCAGCTCGTAGGCGCAGTTGGCGGCGGAGGCGGCGTAATCGCTGCATTCGTCCAGCGTTGCGAACGTGCCCGCGTCCAGCGCCTGCTGGCTGAGGCGCTCCAGCACGAGCGAGTCTGCGAACGTTCCTGCCGCGTCGAGCAGGCAGTAGGCCACGGGCAGGCAGATCGCCAGCCACGATTTGGCATAGCGGTAGTTCGACGCCTCCTGACGCGCACGGCGCAGCTCATCGTCCTCGCGCGATTCCACAACGCCGAGGCCGATCACGCCGATACAGACCAGTGCGACTGCGCCGATGACCGCCCAGCGCATCGCACCCTCAATGGAGTCATCCAGCGTCCCGGTCAGCAGGCAGAGCACCGCCACCAGCGCACCGGAGGAATTGCAGATCGGCGAGGAAATGGACAGCTCAATGTAACGCAGGCCGACATAGCCAAGCGTCATGGACAGAATGTACAAAATAGAGACGGGCAGATAGGTGAAAAATGACGTTCCACGTCACCTGCGTTCCGTTCACGAAGATCTCAAACGCCGCGTGCAGGCCCATGACCACGCCGACGGCGATGACCATTTTATAATGGGCGAACTTGTCCTCACCGCGGCAGCCGATCTTGGAA
>VOFG01003602.1_pt1 | contig 48793 bp, 90 predicted proteins | sample 5384171 | NCBI WGS metagenome assembly VOFG01 (sample SAMN12384726, study PRJNA508395) | human gut metagenome | isolation source: healthy gut F | host: Homo sapiens
ATTACAAAATGGTGCGATCAATGGCGTGGCTGTACCATAACACCAAAGATGCGGTCAACCAGTTTTCCAAGAAGTATAACTGCGACCTTGCTCTTGCGGAAGAATATCTGAAAGTTGTCCAACCAGCAGCCGTTCTATATAACGGACGAGGACGGCGAGGAAACAGGCGAGGATATAGCCCTTGACGATAGCTGGAACTATACCGACATCCTCTGGAACGGCATACAAGCAGAAAAGGTACAGCGGGCATTTGAGAAGCTGAATTACCGGGAACAGACCTTGCTCGAAAAACGGTTAGCAATCTGTATGACCTGCGGGCGAGTTGGCTCATGGAAGAACCGCCCCACTTTTGAAGAATTGGCGATTATGTTTGAGGGCAGCACAGCCAGCGGTGCAGAGCGAGCCTACCGGAAAGCGGTGGACAAGCTGACAGAATTTTTGGTTGCCGAAGGTGCGCTCCATGCTGTCCGGCTGAAACAGAAAACCAAAACCAAGCGCAAAAAGAAAATCGCCGCCGCAATCTACGAATATCAAGCAGACTGCGACGGCGAATGGGGCTGATTGGGATACAATTAAAACTGCATATTTGGATTTGAACGAGAAGCTGGACGAAACTGGCATTGAATATGAAAGCTATCTTCAGAATATAGGTCGTCAGCTTTTCTACACCATAGCATCCAGTTATATTACCCTCTATCTTGCGATTGTTTTCCTGTGCCAACACCATCGTGGGTGTTCAGTTCCTGATGAGTCAGCAGAAAACCGGGCGCAGATACCAGACCCTGATCCGCCTGGGAGCTACTTACGAAACCCTTTGCCAGTCTGCTGGAAAGCAAATTACCTGGTTTATGGGACTTCCTGTATTGGTTGCGGCTGTCAGCAGTCTGTTTGGAGTCAGGGCGTTATTTACAGGGATACTCTCGTCCCAAACCCGTGGGACAGTGTCTGAAATGCTGCTTGTATCTGCTGCTATGATTTTACTACTTTGCGTGATAGAATATATTTATATGAGAGTGGTCAAGCGCTCCAGTGATCGGTATTTGCTGACACTGATGCAGCCGCAGAGAGAAGAATAATTTGGAAGGAGGTGCTGTCATGAAAAGAATTGCTGTTGTGGAAGATGAAGTCTATATGCGGGAAGAACTCTGCGATATGCTCCAAAAGGACGGCTATCTTGTGGAGGCAATTACCGAGTTTGAAGATGCCGCTCGCAGCCCTCCGCCCTGACCTTGTGATCTTAGACCTGAACTTGCCGGAGATCAGTGGCTTTCAAATCTGCCAGGAGCTAAAGAATAAAACTGCTATCCCCGTCCTGGTGCTGACTTCCAGAGATCAGGTAAAGGATGAACTGCAAGCGTTCCAGTTGGGTGCCGATGAATATTTGACGAAGCCGTGCAGAAAAGATCGACTTCTTGCCAGGGTATCCAATATTCTCAAAAGGTATGAAGGCCGTACCAATCTCATAGAGGGACCAGATTTCCTGTTAGACCAGCAGACCTACACGCTTTATATTCATAATACCTCTGTGGTGCTTCCAAAAAATCAGGGAAAACTGTTGGTCGCTCTTTTGTCCGGCGGCGATGCTCTGGTCACGACGGAGCAGCTTTGCATGGCACTATGGGGAACCACGGAATACATAGATGAAAATGCCTTGCAGGTTAACCTAACCCGGCTGAAAAAAACGATGTCCGCCCTTGAAATGAAGCAGCGAATCGTTGCAGTTCGAGGAATGGGCTACCGTTTGGAAGCGGAGGTGTCTCTATGAAGCAGCTTTGGCACATGATAGAACGGTACTACCCCTGGCTTCTGTTGCTGCTGGGCGTGGATTGCTTTTGCGCTGTCATTCTTTGGATTTCTGACATTCAGGTATTTCAAACCTTGATCGGGTTAGTAGTTCTGACGAGCATCCTTTTGTTTTCAGCGATTCTGTTACTTCAGTTTATGTTGGGACAAATCGTTAGCAATGCCATCAAATATAGCAGCGATAGTCCCATGCTTACAATTTCCGTGATACATTCGGAGACCGCAGATATCCTTTCTGTTGAAGATAACGGCATTGGCGTAAAAAAATATGATCTGCCGTACATTTTTCAAAAGGGCTTTACCGGGGATTCTACTGACAGCAGAAAGAAGGCTACCGGTATGGGACTTTACCTGGTTAAGAAGATGGCCGACGATCTAAATCTTCATCTGGAAGCAGCTTCCCAGTGGGGAAAGAGCTTCAAGATTGTCATCTTCTTTCCTAAATTGAGATCCAACGGAGAAAGGATAATCCGTTTCGGTGGCGTGTGCATTGATCTGTGAGCATCCTTTGCGAGCAGAGATGCCGTAGAAACATGCTGGATTCTTCTGTCAATATTCGCGGACTCAAACGGTCTGCCGTAGATTTTGCGAATCTGGATTCCATTCCGGTACCGCCAAAGGCAGAGCCTACAGGGAAGCGCATCGCCATCATCGGTGGCGGACCAAGTGGACTTACGACGCTTATTTCCTGCAACTGATGGGACATCAGACTGTGGTATTTGAGGAGAAACCGGCACTTGGAGGAATGCTTCGCTATGGTATTCCAAATTATCGTTTTCGAGAAAACGTCTGGCGCAGGATATTGATTACATATTAAAGACCGGTGTGGAAGTGCGCCTAAATACACAGATCGGACGTGATATTTCAATGGAAGATGCGGAAAAGGAATACGATGCCGTTTATATTTCCATCGGTGCACAGACTGACAAGAATTTTGACATTGAAGGAGCAGACAGCCTGAACGTTATCTCAGCAGTCAATCTGCTGCGCGACGTGGGACTGGAAAAGCGCTTAGACTTTAGCGGACTAAAGGTAGCCGTTATCGGTGGTGGAAATGTTGCCATGGACTGTGCGAGAACGTTTATTCGTGCCAATGCGGAAAAAGGTAAGCATCATTTACAGACGTCAGGAAAAAAGACATGACAGCATCACCGGTAGAGGTGCGTGGAGCCATTGAGGAAGGGTGGAATTATTTACCCCTGCAGGCACCGCTTCGCGTGGAAGCAGATGAAGAAGGCAAGGCAGTGGCACTCTGGACGCAGCCGCAGCATCAGTGGGCTTTATGACCGCAATGGAAGACCAAAGTCCAATAAGGCGGACAAGGATCCAATCCGCATGCCGGCAGATATCATTCTGGTTGCCATCGGACAGGATATCGAGAGTGAGCAGTTTGAAGAACAGGGCATTTCGACCAAATGGAACCGTATCATCACGGATGAGGGCGGTAAGACAACAGGAAATCCTGGCGTATTTTCCGGTGGAGACTGCGTATCGGACCGGCAACCGTGATCAAGGCGATTGCAGCAGGCAAGGTAGTGGCTGCCAATATTGATGAATATCTGGGATATCATCACGAGATCACCGTAGATGTGGATATCCCATCTCCTCTTATGAATGACAAGTTGCCAAGTGGACGTATCCATTTGACAGAAAGAGAAGCGTGTGAACGCAAGAACGATTTTGACGGCATTGAGAATGCTATGAGCCGTGAAGAAACGATTCAGGAAGCAGCCAGATGTCTGCGCTGCGATCACTATGGATGTGGAGTACTGAGAGGAGGTAGGGAATTAAGATGGTAAATGCCAAGATTAACGGAATAGAAATTCAGGTAGAAAAAGGCACGACGATTTTGGATGCCGCCAGAGAAAAAGGCATTCGCATCCCTACGCTCTGCTATTTAAAAGAGATCAATGAGATCGGCGCATGCCGTGTTTGCTTAGTGGAGATAGGTGGGAAAAAAGAATCTTGTTGCTGCATGTAATAATGTGGTGGAAGAGGGTATGGAAATCTTTACCAACAGTCCCAAGGTGCAGTCTGCAAGACGTACCAACGTGGAATTGATCTTATCACAGCATGATTTTCGCTGTGCCACCTGTGTAAGAGGCAATGATTGTAATCTGCAGAGACTTGCCAGAGAGTTGAATATTATTGAAATCCCATACAAGATCGAGATCGAGAACCAGCCATGGGATCATTCTTTTCCCGATCATCCGTGATTCTGCGAAATGTATCAAATGTATGCGCTGTGTGCAGGTCTGCGACAAGATCCAGACCATGGGCGTGTGGGACATTATCAATACAGGCAAACGTACCAGTGTAAGCACGGTAGATATGCAAAATATCGAAGATATGGATTGCGCCCTTTGTGGACAATGCATCACACATTGCCCGACCGGTGCACTTCGTGAACGAAATGATACGGTTAAGGTCATGGATGCCATTATGGATCCGGATCAGATCGTGATCGCTCAGATCGCTCCGGCAGTTCGTGCCGCATGGGGCGAGGGCTTTGGGCTTTCTACAGAGCAGGCGACAGTAGGGAAAATGGTGTCTGCCGCAAGACAGATTGGATTTGATTATATTTTTGATACGGATTTTTCTGCGGATCTGACAATTATGGAAGAAGGACATGAGTTGTTGGAGCGTCTTTCACATGAAAAAAGATGCAAAAATGCCAATGTTTACGTCCTGCTGTCCGGGCTGGGTACGCTTTATGAAATCGCAGTTCCCGGATTATGTAGACAATTTATCTACAGCAAAATCGCCACAGCAGATGTTTGGAGCCATTGCAAAGACTTATTATGCAGATATCTTGGGTGTGACACCGGACAAGATCACCTGTGTTTCCATCATGCCTTGTACTGCCAAAAGTATGAATGTGCAGTGCCACAGGTCAATGACAGTGGAGCAGATCGGGATGTCGATGTTTCGCTTACAACGCGAGTTTATCCGTATGCTTCGTGCAGCCCAGGTCAATATCGATACCTTGGAAGAAGATGCTTTTGACGAACCGCTTGGTATTGGTACCGGAGCGGGTGTGATCTTTGGTGCGACCGGTGGAGTCATGGAGGCAGCACTTCGTAGTGCATACTATTTTGTGACCGGAAAGAATCGGGGGCAGATGATTTTTCTATTGTACGTGGAGAAGATGGCATTCGGGAAGTGACCGTGGATATTGCCGGTACGCCGGTGCATGCAGCCGTAGTCAGTGGACTGGGAAATGCCAGAAATCTGATGGAGCGCGTCAGCAGAGGCGAGGTCTCTTATGATTTCGTAGAAGTGATGGCCTGTCCGGGCGGATGTGCCGGAGGCGGTGGACAACCGATCCATGATGGCTTGGAATTGGCATGTCAGCGTGGACAGAAGTTGTATGCGCTGGATAAGGAAGCCAGTTGCGCTTTTCACATGAAAATCCGGCGATCGTCCAGGCTTATGATAAATTCTTAGATCGGCCACTGTCGCATAAGTCGCATGAACTTTTTGCACACCAGACAGGCGGAATGGGATTTATAAGAAGATACACGCATTGTGTCATTTATGAAAAGTTTCTTGCAATTTCTGATAGGGGGATAGTACAATCAGTAGCATATCAACGGATATTATTTACCAAGGGGAATTTGTAGGAAAGGGGGCAGAGTTATGACAAATGAAGAATTGCTGGTAGCCATGACTAGGGTCATGTCAGATATGCTGGATGAGAAGTTAGACAAAAAGTTGGATGAAAAACTGGATCAGAAACTAGATGAAAAGTTGAATCCGATCAAGGCTGATATCTCAGGATTAAAGCAGGATGTATCAGGGCTAAAAGGGATGTATCAGGGCTAAAGCAGGATGTATCTAACTTAAAGTCAGATATGGCAGAGCAAAAGGCAGAGACACAAAGTTTGAAGGCAGAGATGCAAGGACTCAAGACAGAGACACAAAGTTTGAAATCAGAGATGCAAGGACTCAAGACGGAAACACAAGGCTTAAAGGAGCGTATGACAAATGTCGATTTACTTCTTGAAAATTATGTTGTGCCGAGTCTGAAAGATCTGTGCAAGGTTGTCAATACGGAGTACAGAAGGTATGAAATATCCATCGAGAGTCATGAGCAGATGAAAACAGATACAGATGTTTTGAAGTCGGTTGTATCCGATCATTCGGAGCGTATTATCAGATTAGAAAAAGATGAATGGCTTGTCATCGGCTGGCTAACTATTGGAAATAGTTTAAAAAGAGGTCGCAGGGATTTGCAAAAGCATTTCCCAGTGACCTCTTTTCACTTGCTTAATTACTACTTTGTGCTATACATTGTTCCATGTAATTATACACTCGTTTTAACGCTTGGACTACTGAAGTAATGAAAGAACACCCTGTGTAGACTGGTTAGCCTGTGAAAAATAGTATCAATAGCTGCAGTAGCATCATCCTCTGTATCAACTTTAAGACCCTTAACACCAATTCCTGCCGCGCTCATTGCATCAATCTGGACACCAATCTTGTTGTCAGATGACGAATCTGCACCTACATGTAAATTGAAGTTAAGAGTGCCATTTACATTTTCGCTTCTAACCATACCACTTGCAGTTGTTATTTCAACTGACTTTGCTGCGTCTGCAAAATACTTAGTTGCGGTAGTTGTTCCATCAGATTGTTTTGTAGATTTTACATCTGTTGCTGAAGGGTGTTCTTTCATTACTTCAGTAATCTCAGAGTTAAGGGAGCGCGTTAGTCACATAACGCAATCTACATCTTATCGTATTAATTGAGCAAAAGAAGAGAGCGTAGGGATTGAAATCTCCCTACGCTCTTTTTGAAATACCTTACATCAAGATATCATATTCTTTTAACAATTCTTCCTGATATATTGGATCTTGAACACTGCGCGTCAAATCTTCCAGACGATTATCGGCTATCAAAGACTGGTTCAGACGATTGATGATATCCTGCCCCATTTCCTGTCCAAGTCGCTTACCGCGTTCTTCCCCTAAGGCGATTCCGTCCTGATAGGACTCTGCTTTTTCCATTTTGATATGTTTTCCTGATCGTATTCAAATAAGCACACGCGTAACACCTCCGCTCGATTCTTTCGCAGAAAATCCAAACTGCCAAAAATCCTATCAAAATACTATGGAAACACAGCAAAATCTTGCAAAATGCCAAAAATCCTACGGATTTGCGGCATTTTTTGTAAAAGGACATTGAGAAAAATGTCAAGATAACATATAATAAGGCAGTATTATACAAACAAGGAGGAAAATTCAATGAAAAAGTTTGGTATTAAAGAAGTCGTTGCGACCGGTATCGGAACAGCACTCTTTATCGTGCTTACAGAGGTGCAGATTCCATTGGGAATTATTCCTAACACTTCATTACAGCCAAGAGCAGCAGTCCTTGCATTTTTAGCAGCAGTATTTGGACCAGTTGTTGGTGGCATTGTAGGTATTCTTGGTCATGCACTTGGCGATGCTATGTTTTATGGTAGTATCTGGTGGAGCCTGGGTTATTCCAGAAACTGTGATTGGTATCGGCGTAGGCCTTTTCGCTAGAAGTATCAGATCAAAGAAGGCGGATTTGATCGTAAAAGCAATTGTACTTTTTAATATAGTACAGATTGTAACAAATGCGGTTGCATGGATTCTCGTTGCTCCGGTACTAGACATTGTCATCTATTCAGAGCCTACCAATAAGGTATTTGCACAGGGTGCATGTGCATTTGTAGCAAATATTATTATTACAGCAATTCTTGGAACTCTGCTTGGCATGGGTTATACTAAGATTGGTGCAAAGTCATCAAGCCTTACAAAAAGAAGACTAATTATTAAAAGGGAATGTGATTGTGGAACCTATTATCGAGTTTAAAAATTATTCGTTTAAGTACAATTCACAGGTAGAACCAACTCTCCGGGATATTGACCTTAGCGTCTATCCCGGAGAAAAATTCTTATTATAGGGCCATCCGGGTCAGGCAAATCAACACTTGCCAACTGCATCAACGGATTGGTTCCTTTTTCATATGCAGGAGAGAGTACCGGTGAATTATATATTGGAGGAAAGGAACCGAAAGACCTGGGCATTTTTGGACTATCCAAGATGGTCGGCACTGTTTTTACAGGATACAGATGGACAGTTTATCGGACTGACGGTAGCGGAAGATATCGCCTTTGTATTGGAAAACGACTGTATGGAAGAAGAAAAGATGCACAGACGTGTGGATGCGATTGCCGATATGGTGGATGTGAAAAATCTTTTGCACCATGCACCGGGAGCATTGTCAGGTGGACAGAAGCAACGTGTGTCTATGGCAGGCGTTATGATCGATGACGTGGATATTCTGCTTTTTGATGAGCCACTTGCCAATTTGGATCCGGCAACAGGAAAACGCGCGATCGCATTGATCGATTCCATCCAAAAGAACAGAATAAGACCATCCTTATCATTGAGCACCGTTTGGAAGATGCTTTATATAAGGATGTAGACCGTATTGTGGTCGTGGGTGATGGCAGGATTGTTGCGGATATGACACCGGATCAACTTTTTATCTTGTGATATACTGATGAAAGAGGGCATCCGTGAACCGCTTTATGTGACGGCATTGAAGCATGCAGGCTGCACGATTTCCGAAAAGATCGTCCGGCACATGTGGAGACCATGGATTTTTCTGCCTACAAAGGACAGGTACAGGAATGGTTTGCCAGTACCCAGACACCGGCAAAGGGAAAAATAGCCAGGTGGCTCTTGCCGTAGAGCATTTGGATTTTTCCTATGATGCCAAGCACCCGATCTTACAGGATATTGATTTTTCGGTAAATAAAGGCGAAATGATCAGCATTGTTGGAAAAAATGGTGCCGGAAAGACGACTCTTTCCAGCCCGATCTGTGGCTTTTTGCAGCCGGATAAGGGCAGGATCCTCTTGGATGGTCAGGATATCGCACCGCTTTCCATCAAGGAGCGTGGCGAAAAGATCGGTATTGTCATGCAAAATCCAAATCAGATGATCTCCAAGGCAATGATACATGATGAGGTGGCTTTGGGTCTTGCCGTGCGCGGTGTCTCGGAAGATGAGATCAAGGAAAGAGTCTATGAAACACTCAAAATCTGCGGGCTTTATCCATTCCGAAACTGGCCGATCTCAGCCCTGAGTTTCGGACAAAAAGAAGCGTGTGACCATTGCTTCTATTTTAGTCATGAACCCACAGATCGTGATCTTAGATGAGCCGACAGCCGGACAGGATTACCGTCACTATACGGAGATCATGGAATTCTTAAAACGGGTAAACGAAGAATTTGGTACCACCATCATTATGATCACGCATGATATGCATCTGATGCTGGAATATACGGATCGTGCCATTGTGATCGCGGACGGACAGATGATCGCGGACGACACACCGGCAAATATCCTGACGAATGGGCAGATCGCAGATCGGGCATACTTAAAGCAGACTTCACTTTATGAGATGGCAGAAAATGCGGTATCCCGTCACCGTCTGCGTTTGTTGAATGCTTTATCAACTACGAAAGGACGGTGAGATAATGGCAAAATTATTTTCTTATGAAGAAAAAGGAACATGGATGGAAGATTTGTGTGGCGTTACCAAACTGATCTTCTTTCTTGCATGGACCATCACCTGTATGTTGACCTATGATACCAGGGTACTTGCCATTATGCTTGCGACCAGTTTAATCTTGTTTAAACTATCCAAGACCAGTTGGGAACAGGTTGGTTCCGTTTTTAAGGTGATATTGGTATTTATGATCATCAACATTCTGGCTATTTTTATCTTTGCACCGGGACAGGGAACAAAGATCTATGGCACAGAGCACATCCTTTACAGTCTGGGCGGCCGCTGGGTGGTGACCCAGGAGCAGTTGTTCTATGAACTCAATGTTGTGCTCAAGTATTTTACGATCGTGCCGGCGGTATTTATGTTCATCATCACGACCAATCCATCCGAACTTGCGGCATCATTGAATAAACTTGGCGTAAGTTATAATATCGGTTATGTGATGGCGATCGCGCTCCGCTATATCCCGGATGTGCAGGATGATTTCCACAAAATCAAAATGCACAGGAAGCGCGCGGAATCGAGATGTCCGGCAAGGCAAAACTGATGGATCGAATCAAAAATGTGTCAGCCATCATTTTCCCATTGATCTTTACCAGTATGGATCGGATCGACACGGTCAGCAATGCCATGGAGTTGCGTGGTTATGGAAAAATAAAAAGCGTACCTGGTATATGGGGCGCAAACTTGCAAAAGCAGACTATGCGGTCATGATCGTAACTCTAGTCGTTATGGTCATAGCACTTGTGGTTACATATCATGATGGAAGCAGATTTTATAATCCATTTATTTAAGACAAGGTAGGGAAGGCCTATGAAAAAAAGAGGCAAAGATCATATTAGGGATTTTGGCAGCACTTATCGTGGTCGCCGGTGGGGCATTTTATACTTGGGCGCAGCAACCAAGTTCGCTTACTTTTATCCTCCATTTATTTTATGGAGGTCACACTGAAAATCCGGGCTATCTTTTGCATGATATTGATATTATGGAGATGTGCCGTGACTATGGCAATGGAGATACCGAACTGACCGGTAAAGTAGGACTTTCCGGTATGCAGCAGGTAAAATCTTCCATCTATTTTGATGTGGATGCCAAGCGGTCTTTTGCACAAAAGCGCATTTCTTCCAAGATGGATATATCTTTTGTGGGTCGATATGGGCGAGTTGGATTTTTATGCAGAGGATCAGACGGTCTACATGGAAGCCCCGCTTTTGGGGGATGATATTGGCTATGCCTTCCCGACAGGGCAGGATCTCTTTTGAAAATGCCGGATCGACTTCTGATATCGATAAAACATGGTTCAAGGATCATATGCAGGATATTGCAGACCTGACCAAGCAGATCTCCATCGATCAGACGGGTAAGACCATCGAAGATGAAGATGGCACGGTCAGTGAGGAGTTTGTGATCACCATTCCGCAGGGATGTGGACAGTTTATCTGGGATCTTTTAGGAATTGATGCCCCGGATTATGATGTGGTCTGCTCCATGTATCTGACCAAGCACAACCATTTGCGCAGGCTTTCTGTGGATATGTCGGATGTCTTAGATGGTGCATCCATGGTCGTTGATGGCGAGGATGTCGGCACTGCCTATATGTATTATGAACTGCCGGACGATGAGCGCGTAGAAATGAAGATGGTGCGCAATCCCGACTATTCTCATTGGATCGATGCGGAAATGACCTACTATGCCAATACCGGCAAACAGTACAAGATGACATCCCATATCACATGGCAGGAGGCAGAGGATGGATTTAGCCTGAAGGCTACCGATATGGTCATGACCTGTGACGGAGATACGATGGCAAAGGATATTTTAAAGGGCAGATGAGGAAGGTGACCGAAGGACTGCCGGATCTTTTTCGGCGATCAGGCGGACTACATTCATAATCTGGAAGCCCTTGACTGGAAAGAGGTACGAGACGATACCGAAGGCTTTGTCAATGATGTATTAGGCAAAACATCTTTCTCGGTATTTATGGATGATGACAAATAAAAATGACAATACAAAAAGACAGATGCTCTGGTGCAAGATAAGCGCCCAGACATCTGTCTTTTTTATTAGCCTATTAGCATTTTTCCGGTTCCGGATAATCTACGCCGAAAGTCTCGACGGTCACTTTTTTCATTTTCTGTTCCTCTAAAGGACGATCAGAGTAATCGGTTGCGGTCTCAGCAATCTTGTTGACTACATCCATGCCCTCGATGATCGACCAAAGGCCGCGTACTCGCCGTCCAAGTGTGGGCTGGTCTGGTGCATGATAAAGAACTGGCTGCCAGCGGAATCGGGACCATGGTGCGTGCCATGGAAAGGACACCCGGTGTATGCTTGAGGTCATTCTGGAAACCATTGTGAGAAAATTCTCCGGCAATGGAATAGCCAGGACCGCCGGTACCTGTGCCGGTTCGGATCGCCGCCCTGCAGCATAAAGCCGCGGATCACACGATGGAAGATAATACCATCATAGTAGCCCTTGTTTACCAAGGAGATAAAGTTGTTGACTGTGTTTGGTGCAACATCAGGATATAATTCTGCTTTCATGATGTCGCCATTTTCCATTTCTATGGTTACGATAGGATTCTGTGCCATATGAAATACCTCTTCTTTCTAAAAAATTGTCGCTGCCGATAGCAACAACGAAATATGCAATATATTATAGGTCATATGAGGGATGGAGTAAAGAAAAAATAATATTGGCTTTTGTCAGACTTTTGAAATAATTCAAAAGGTCTTGCCAAAAGGAAAAAGACTTGTTAATATCAATCTCACCATCTTATGAGATGGCATCTTTTTCGACGGCGTATCGCCGGCTTATTCCGATTTGGGTATGCTTTATGTCCTTTTATGCAAAAATGAAAGGATGAGAGAATATGCAGGATATTATTAAAGAATATGGACCAGCCCATGATCACCGTGGTTGTGATCGGAGCAATGTTGATCTTGGTTTCGACACTGATCGGTGGGATCAAAACAGTATTGTCGGTGGGGCTTTTTCCCAGTTATTGACGTATTTCTTCACGAAGAATGCGCTGTAAGGGGGACGACATGAGTGAACGGATGATCGCATTGGGTAAAAGTGGTGATTTTTCGGACCGCTTTATCCCTATATTATCGATGATGATGTGACGGATGTGGATTACAACGGCAGAGAGGTCTGGATCACGGACAGCGATAATTGTCGTCATGTATGCAAAGATCTGATCTTAAGTCAGGATTTCGTGGACCAGTTTACCGGGCGCGTGGCAAATGGTGTGAGCAAGGCATTCAACCGGCAAAATCCGGTCTTGGAGGCAGAGACGGCAAGTCTGCGCATTACCATTGTGCATGAGTCTGTGTGTCTGACCGGGCGCAGCATCTGCATCCGCAAGTCCCTGCCCTATGTGCGGCTGCATGCCAGACAGACGATCGCAGAAGGCTATTGCAAAGAGGAGGTTTTAGACCTGCTTTTGTCCTGTGTGGCAGACCATAAAAATATTGTAGTGGTAGGCGAACCGGGAGCGGGCAAAACGGAACTCTGTAAATTTTTATCCGGTTATATCCCGGAGGATGAGCGTGCGATCACGATCGAGGATACGACGGAATGGCATTATCCCAGTATGCATCCAGACCATGATTGTCTGGAACTGCGATCAACCGGCAGATGGACTACACGCAGGCGATCAAGACCTGTCTGCGCCTGAATCCTAAGTGATCATGCTCTCGGAGACTAGGTCTAAGGAAGTGGTCTATCTGATGGAGTGTCTGAGTACGGGGGTACACGGCATGACGACTCTGCACACGTCGGATGTGAGAAAGATACCGGATCGCATGTTAAATATGGCGGGGGAAATGAGCGGATGCCGGACGCATGGAAAATGATATTTATTCCTTTATTGATGTTGGAATTTTGTGGCAGGCGCGGCTGGAAAGATAGCATGGAGCGTTATCGATCAGCAGATATATCGATCAGGTCTGCTTTTTTTCCAGAGAGGATGGAAAAATCAGGTGCAGATCGTGGTAGAAGATGGAAAAGTGATTTCCGATGCATGGGGAGAGAGGAAGGGAACGTATTATGAAGCGAAAGTTGCTATGGGATGAATTGTATCAATATGGCTATGTTTTTTCCTGGAAGAAAAGTCTGGGGATGTATGGTGTTGTGGTGGCATTTGCCCTTTTGCTGGGGCGGTATTTTCATCTGGATGGATCTATCTTGTCCTTTTGTGTGGCTGGTGTGCCTTTCTGCTTCCCTTTTTTCTGCGCAATCTCTATCGCAACCGCTATGGGCAGTTGCAGTTTGTGGAAGCAAACACCTATATGGAGCAGTTTTTGTACTCTTTTTTCAAAAAATCGGGCAAGGTGCTGGTGACCTTAAAGGATGTAGAAAACTTTTGGCAAAGGGCAGGATGCATACCTGTATCAGGGATGCGATCACCTATATTGAAAAGACCTATGGGGAAAATCAGGTGGAGGCGAAGGCGCTGTCGCGTATCGAGCAGGAATATCCCCTGCAGCAGATGGCAACCATGCACCGTTTTGCCTTGCAGGTAGAACAAAATGGGGAGAATATGGGGATGCTATCTTACTGATGCTGGATGCCAGGCGCATGTGGGCAGACCGGGAATATGAACTTTAAAGGAGAAAAAGAGAAAGCGGACGCAGATCTTGGTCTCGGTCGTCGTATCTTTGCTTTTGTGTTCTGCCTTTGTCTATGTGGCAAACGGCATTTCTATGACAATCTCCGATTATGCCCTGGTTAAGGTCACAACCCTTGCCACGCTTTTGATCGATCTGTGGATCTTTTTATGGCGGATAAGAAACTGGCAAGTGGCAGTATGGAAAAGACCTGCGATGAGAAAGACTTACTCCGCCAGTATGAAAAAGTAAAGCGGTGTGATGCGGCAGGGCAAAAGAGAATTGGGCTATGGCATTGCAAAAGAAAGGTGACCCGTGCCCTGCAAAAGGTCTTTCCGCAGTGGCTCTTAGAAGTGTCTTTGCTCCTGCAGAGTGAAAATGTGCAGGTGGCGATCATGGAATCCCTATGAGGAAGCACCCTGCTCTTAAAGCCCGGAACTGCGCCAACTGATACAGGATCTGCAGCAGAAACCGACAGACATGGAGCCCTATCTGGCATTTTTGCAGACCTATGCCCTGCCGGAAGTACAGTCCTCCATGAAGATGCTTTATTCTTTGTCGGAGGGCACCGGGGGCAATGCGTCCAGCCAGATCAGTGATATTATCCGTAGAAATCAACTGCTTTTCGATCAGGCACAGAAGATGAAAAACGAGGATGCCTTAGGTGGGCTCTACGCCTTATTTTTAGCACCGCAGTTGACCGGGGAGCCAAGATGTTAGTGGATATGGTCATGCTCTTTTATGTCATGATGGCAAGCAGTATCTTGCAGATGTAGGAAAAGGGAAAGTTTATGGAAGTCATTATAAAATCATTTGTCGGGGTTTTCTGTCTCATGCTTTTGACGGTTACGGGAATCGGCATTACGGCGACATCGGTATCAGCGCGAAATGCAAATGCCTTTCTGACTGCCAGTGCCGAAAGGATCGAGGCAGCACATTTTGCAGAGGATGTGATCGAAGCCTGTCAGGTAGATGCAAGAGAAATGGACTATGACCTTAGTGTGGAAGTTTATCGACCGGGGGAAAGTAAGCAGGCAGCCTATGGAAGTATGACGCTGACCTATGACTATGGGATTTCTTTTTTTGATCTGGAAAATACCAGAAGGATTGCGGTGGATTTATGGTAAGGGGAAATATATGCAGGAAATTATGCGGGATTATGGGATGGCGCTTTTTTACAGTGTCATCGGCGGCAGTATTTGTGGCGTCTTTCTTTTTTGGCAATACAGGCATTTTGTATGTAAAAGAGGAGAAGTGGGATGAAAAGAGATTATGGATACTTATGGGGAAATGTTGCTAGCGGTCGTTACGACCGTCATGTTGAGGATCTTGTTCTGGCAAGAGATAAAAAGTCCTTTTGGCATGGGGTTGGCGCTGGCATTAGAGCAGATGTTTGGATAAGGGGAGAATATGACAGAAATTATAAGAAACTATGGTAGGACTTTGCTTGCCATGGTGGTAGCAGGGGCTTTGCTGACCTTATTCTTTTGCCTGTCTTTGCAGGAGAAAAGGGGCTGCCTCGGACACTGGGAAAGCAGATGCAGAGAAGATGGGACAGGAGACATATGGGATGACAACTTCCGATCGAAGCCATCCGAAGGGCAAAGAAGATTCGGTCCCGACAGCAACCACGCAGACGCTTTTGGTCGGGAAGTCCTATCAGGCAAAGGATATGATCTTAGCAAGGGATGCCAGGGAGAGGAGGCGTCTTTTTCCATCCTTTGGATCGAGGATACCGACAGCAGGGAAGTGGTAAAAGCGCAGGAAGATGCGGCGGGAGAAGAAAACTATTGCTTTGAGCGTAGCGGCATCTATCGGGCAAAAGTCATGCTTTGGGATGCGCAGGGGGCAAGTCAGAATGGTTGGATCTATCTGCGTGTGGAAGAAGGAGAACAAGGATGAAATATATCGTGTATGGTATCGTTTCTGCGGCGATCTTGTTTCTTTCCGTGCTCATGTTTCTGACCGTCGAAGGAAGGACAGACCATGAAAAGACCTTGGAGGAGGCGGTCAGTCTGGCTTTGGATCAGACCATGCAGGAACAATGGATGCAGGCAGAAAGTATAAAGGATGACGAGGCATGGGCGGATGCTTTTTTGCCGGATCTTAAAAGAGAAAATGCAGGGGCTTGGAATCAAAGGGGAGTGTAAGGTGAAGATCTACGGCGTGGATAGCAAAAATGGTCTGCTGTCCGTGGGGGTGACCGAGACCTACCGGCATCCCAATGGAACAGAGGAAACCTGTCAAGTGATAAAAACTGCCCTGTGGGATCAGAAGATGGAAAAAGAAGATCATGAGGTGCGTTTTTATGTGGATGACAGACTGTGGCAGGCATACCGGGTAGAGGATGGAGCAGACTTTATCTTACCGCAGACCCCGGCGGTCGAGGGGCGAAAGTTTTTAGGCTGGTCAAGACAGGCAGATTAGTGGAGTGGGGAAGCATTTCCTGCGCAGGTAAAGGAAACACAGACCTATTATGCGTGTTTTGAGTAAATGAGATCATAGAAAAATGGGGAGGAACCATCAGAAGAAGATTGCGAGAAAAACAGGAAAAACGAAAACAGGGGAAAAGGATTTGTGCTATGTTTTTGCTGGTGCTTACGGTCATATCTGGCGGTGGAAATGTATTGCCGGTTCGGGCAGAGCACAGAGGTGGAATTGGTGGAGCACCAGGATGCAGAAAAGTTGGCTTTCGATCGGGAAGATGGGGCGATGTCTAAGACAAACATGGAAGGAATGGTGGCAGAAGCAGACGACCGACAGATAGGATATGACTTAGAGATGGAAGACACAGAAAGCGAGGTGACATACGCGGACGAAGAGATGCAAACCGCAGAAAACGAGAAATCGCGCGCGGACATAGATTCGCAAGCCGCGACAGTAGAGGAAGGCACAGGCGCGGAGTTGCAAGACGGGATAAGTATGCCGGAACAAAGCATGTCGGTCACAAGTTATGGCGGTGGCTGGTTCTACGACTATTGGATGTGTTCTTCCTGGACGGATTTTGTCGTGGGCGCATGGTTAAATGGGGCGAAAAATTTGTCCTCTTGGAGGATATTCCTATAACAGAACGCTGGCTGATCACAGACGGTGCCTGTTTTACCATCAACGGCAACGGACATCAGATGGTCAATTATCTGTCACAGCCGGGACCCATGATCACGGTGCAGAATGGTGCAACCCCTGATCACAGAGGGCAATCTGACACTCAATGGAAACAACCACAGAAATAATGGTGCAGCAGCGGAAGGTGGTTCTTCTGCCGTGGATTGTATCAATGCATCATGGTATGGCAGTGATACGACTATCTGCAATAACTGGAATTATGGCTATATCGGGGTAGACCATCTGGGCGGTGGCACCGGGTTTAATATCGTATCGGAAAATGGCTCGGGCTTCCCGGCAGTCGGCGTCTTTAACAACTGTCGGGCATATAACTGTGATGGTGCAGCATTTTTTGCAAGGAATACGGATGGCAGGGGAGCAACGCTGATGCGCAATAACTGCGTGGCTTATGACTCATCCTGGGGATTTATGGTCACGGATGGCGGAATGTATCTGACAGACTGTTCGGCGCAAGCACCACGCTATGACGGCAGTAAATGGCTCTATGGCGGTGCGGGCATTGCCTATATGGGGCAGGCGAGCGGCAGTGCCAAAGGATGCAGTATGCAGGGGGCAAGTGCGGGCTGTGGCTTAATGCTGCCAATCGCATTGAGATCGCCAGTGTCATATCAAAGATAGTCTGACCGGCGTTTTGGCTACGGCAAATGAGCCATGGTCTACCTATCTTTTGGATGCCTGCAAGATCATGGCAATACACATGGGCTGATACATGGCTTTTTCAATCGTCCGACCGGAGAGATAGAAAAAGCAGTCTGCACAATAATACGACTGCCATCTGCAACAGCGGAAATCTCTCTGTGACCGCCTGTGCCATCTATGATAATGGGATGGGGATCGACAATGTAGATGGGGCATACTGCGCGCAAAAAGATGGCAGGATGGAGAGAAACAACTCGTATGATATTTTGCAAAAGGAGAATATCATCTATCCGGGGAAACCGCCATCTGCGGCAAGGGGATATGGCTGGCAAAAAGACAGGAGCCTAAGACTGTCCGGTGCGCTATCCCAAAATCTTTCAAAGATCTCTCTGACGTTGGAAGAAGAATGCCCGGAGCCGGGGAGGCTTGTCCTTTCCTGCGATTATGATAAGACCCAGAATACGGCAGACCGGATGAAAGAAAAATTTACTCTGACCAATACGCATACAAAGACTTGGAATGCGGGGCAGGGGAAATACCGGTCTGCCATCCTGCGGGCGGGCACAGGATCTAATGCGTCTGTCGGACAGGTCATTGTATCTGAGACATATACGATTGCTTTTTGAGGGAAATCTGGACAATCCCCATGTGACATTTTCCCTGCCGGAGCAAAAGCCCTGTACTGGAAAGAGGCGCAGACCATAAGTGCACCTGCCTTAGCGGTCTTTTATGATGGAAGAGTCTTTACTTCTCTGGAGCAGACCGGGTGGAGGCAGACTGCCAAAACGACAGAGGAATTCTGGCAGATCGGACAGGATAAGGTGTTTTCCGCAGAGGCATGCACAAAGGACTATTGTTTTTATGCGAACTATGACGTGATAGCGGATGTTCTCATATGTGGAAACGGTCAGACTGCCGGGGAAGATTATAGGATCCGTGATTGTAAAAGACGGTTTCTTTACCGGAGAATACCTTTGCGCGCATAGAAGAAAGTCTGGTATGGGATGAAAATTTTGCCGAGAAAGTATTGGAAAGAAAGACCTATGCCCATATGGGCTGGGCAATGCTGGGGAGGATGCCATTTATAAGGATGCGGATGTGCTTGCTGTCGGCAGCCCGGCAGACTTAAATGCCTGGGGCATGCAGGCTTTGGAAAGTGGAACAGAAAAAAGTAGATGTCGACGGCAGATTAGAGCCCTTGACCTTTTACAGTGTCTGGGACAGACCGCCGGAGATCTCTGCAAAAAACCGCTACTGGTCAAAAAATCAAGTCAAGGCAGGTGCGGTGACAAAACAGGAAGTCCTAAGAACAGCCGGAGCAAGTGATGCCGAGGATAGGGAAAATCTGGTACTGGATGTGGAACTGCCGGATGAAAAACGCTGCTTTCTCTGGGGAGAAAGGCTATGTGACGGCACGCTATAAGGCAGTGGATGGTGCCGGAAACATGACAGAGCGTCTGGTCAAGATGGGCATCACAGAAAGCGGTATTTATCAGGGACAGTATCGGGATGGCAATGCCATTGTACTGCGAAAGATCGACCAGACCTATTATAATAAGAAGACAGAAGAAGCAGGCGGGCTGATGGAGGAGTCGCTTTGGTATGTCGATCCTGCCTGTAAAGAGAAAATCTTACAGACTTTCACGGCACAGGAGGAGGAAGAACCGGTTTTTTCTTATGAACTGTCTTTATCCGAGTGAAAATACGAGGAATATCCTTGGTATTGCTTGATTTCTAAAAGAAAAAATATATAATAAAATGAAATAACGAGATATTATTATAAGAAAGAAAAAGGAGTGATGTTTTTGGATACCGTCTCGATACTTCAGTTAGTGATCTTGGTTGTTCTTTTACTTTTATCTGCGTTCTTTTCTTCTGCGGAAACAGCGCTGACAACCGTCAACAAGATCAAAATGAAATCTATGGCAGAAGATGGCGATAAGCGGGCACAGTGTGTGCTCAAGGTACCAGATGATTGGGCAAAGATGCTGTCGGCGATACTGATCGGCGATAATGTAGTCAACCTGTCAGCATCATCACTGGCAACGACACTTGCCATACGCCTGTTGGGCAGTGTGGGCGCAGGGGTAGCAACAGGACTTTTGACCCTGCTGATCCTGATCTTTGGTGAGATCTCGCCGAAGACACTGGCAACACTCAATGCGACCAAGATATCTTTGTCTTATGCAAAAGATCATTTGGGGCTTAATGGTGATTTTGACACCGGTGATCTTTTTAATCAACAAGTTATCTTTGGCATTTTTACGTCTGCTTCGCGTAGATCCCAACCAGAATGAGGGAGCCATTACCGAGGAAGAATTGCGCATCATGGTAGATGCCAGCCATGAGTGGCGAGATTGAGGGAGAAGAACGAGAGTATATCCATAACATCTTTGATTTTACGGATGCGACCGCCAAGGAGATCATGATACCCCGTATTGATATGACCATGGTCAATGTGAACTGGTCCTATGACAAATTAGTGGAAACTTTTAAAGAGGATATGTTCACGCGACTGCCGGTCTATGAGGGAGACACGGACAATATCATCGGTCTGATCGATATGAAGGATATGATCCTAGCACCCGCGCGGAGAGGATTTTTCCATCCGTGATTATCTGCGAAAAGTATATTTTACCTATGAACAGAAGAATACCTCGGAATTGTTTGAGGAGATGCGAAAGGAGCGCTTAAGCCTTGCAATCGTGCTGGATGAATACGGTGCAGTGGCAGGACTTGTGACCCTAGAAGACCTCCTGGAAGAATTGGTGGGCGAAATCCGTGATGAATTTGACGGAAATGAGGAAGACGATCTCATCCGGATCAGCGACAGGGAGTATGATGTCCTTGGTTCTATGAATCTGGAAGATCGTGTGATGAACTGCACCTTGCCTTTACCTCAGAAGATTATGATACCATCGGTGGTTATCTGACCGGGCTTTTCGATCATTTCCCACAAAAGGGAGAAGTCTATGTGACCGGGGATGGTGTGATACTTCGGGTAGAGGGCGTGGATAAGAAGCGTATCACCAAAGTGCATATCAAACTGCCAAAGTCGGACGAGGAAAAAGCAGAAGAAGTATAGAAAACATAAAATGAGAAAAAGAAATGCCAGAACCGGATCAAAACAGGTTCTGGCATTTTTATTACTTTCCGATATAGTCATCGGTGACGATCAATGTCTCATAGCCGTCATTTTGCAGTCTTCTCTGCAGGACAACGGCTTCGTCCAAGTTATCGACAGGGCCGACCCAGATGGCGATCAGTCCGCCGATGCGTTTCCAGACTGCGGAATATCCCTGCCCCTTTAATTGCTCCATCAGGTAGACCGCATTCTCCGGATAGCGGAAAAGACCAACCTGCACATAATACCACATACGAGGCATTGGTTTTTCTTCCGGCATAGGCAGTGGTTCACAGGACGCATCGGCAAAAGTTGCCGGCGCATGTCAGCCACCGGATCGGACGGACTGGCTTCCGGTGCGATGGATCGTGCCTTTTCCACAGGTGCAGAGGCTGCCTCCACAGGAGCATGTTGCGCATCTGCACTCATTTGGTTTGTTTTACCGGAAGTCGTCTGAGAAGCATCAGAAGTGGTCTGCGGTATAGGGGGAACCTGCTCTGTAGAAGCCGTCGGGGCATGTGTCGTCCGCAGTGGCAGAGCAGCCATCACACCATCTGCAATGGCGCGGGCAATAGCATCAAAATTCTCATCGAAAAGTCGGTTGTCCTCTTTGGAATTGATAAAGCCGACTTCTAAGAGAACAGCAGGCATGGAAGTGCGGCGGAGCACAACGAGTTCCTTGCGGGATTCAATGCCCAGATTTTTAAATCCGATCTCCTCCAAGTTTTCATTGACATTTTTGGCAACGCGGAGCGCCAGAGGATTTTTATCATATACAAGGGCTTGCACACCCTGATAGAGCATCTGGAGTTTCGGCAAAATTACGATGGAAGGATAAAAACGATCCCCACCCGCAGAGTTTGCGATCTGCGCTTTGTCGTAAGGTGAATCGTAACGATCGTCTGTGCGTGTGTAGATGATCTGATATCCTGCGTTTTGTAATTCCTGACCTACTGCCAGGGCTAATCTCAAGTTGTCGCCTTTTTCTTTTCTGTTTTCATAGACGGCACCGGGGTCGAAACCGCCATGGCCCGGATCTATAATGATGGTCTTTGACATGAGAAAACCTTTGCATATGTTTTTAATAGCCTATGCGAATACAAATAAAATGTGAACTATTCTATACAAAAAAAACTATAGTTTTGGTATGATAAATGGAGTGAAAAAAAGATGAAATGCAAGATAAAAGGAAGTTTTTTAAAATGCGTAAAGAATGCAAAAATGTCATAAAACGTCTGGCGGGGGCAACCCTTGGTCTGACTTTGTGTCTGGGGCTTTTGAGTGCATGTGGCAGCAAGACGACACAGCAGATGGAAGAAAAGAAAGAGGCAGGCATTACTGCCATGCAGTCGGCAGATTACAAGACAGCGGTAGAATCCTTTTGATGCGGCATTGCAGTTATCCGGTGCAAAAGTGGATGCGAATGTCGTGGATATCTGTTTTTATAAGGCGGCAGCAGAGTATGCCCAGGGCAATCTAAAGGAAGCCATAGCCGTCTATGACTCGATCGTTAATTATGATGAGACCGATTATCGTCCCTGCTTTTTACGGGGCAGCGTTTATCTGAACGAGGGCGAGAAGGAAAAGGCAATCAAAGACTATGAAGAAGCGGTCAAGCGCGCCGGCAGCAATTACGAATTATATATTTTGATCAGCCAGAATCTGAAAGCCTCCGGGATGGAAGATGAGGGCGATAATTTCTTGGATGAGGCACTGGCTCTGGAAGGAAAAAAGCGGTGAGGACTATCTGGGCAAAGGACGGATCTATCTGGAACAGGGAGACTATAAGCAGGCGATCGAATATTTGCAGACGGCAGTAGAGAAGAAGGCGTCAGACGCTAAGGTCTATCTGGCAGAAACTTATGAGGCATCCGGGGACAGCGACAGCGCATCCAAACTTTTAGCAGAGTATGTCAAGGAAGAAAAGCCTTCGGCAGAGGCACTGGCACTTCTTGGTAATATGGAGATCAAGGCAAGGTAATTATGACAAGGCATTGGAGTATTATCAGGAAGGCATCAAAAAAGAAGATGATACCGCGATGCAGGATCTGCTCAAGGGGGGAGATCGTAGCACTGGAATACACAGGCGATTTTAGCAGTGCCAAGGAGAAGATGACAGAATATCTGGCAAAATATCCGACGGATCAGGCAGCCTTAAGAGAGCAGACTTTTCTACAAACTAGATAAAATTTTTGCATTGATTTATTAAATGCAAAATGAATAAGTGACAAAATACCCCATGAAATCGGCTTTTCATGGGGATTTTTTGTATTTGTCGTCAAAATGACGAAAATACTATATATAGTGAAATGATATTGACCCATGCACCATATTTTGATAGAATTTGTACATAAATAGCGTTTGAACGAGAAACATGTCGCTTACATGTATGGAGTTTGGAGAACCAAGGGATTTTGAAAGGTGGATTAGGAAATGTTTGAAGTTGTGAAAAGGGATGGACAAGTAACAGAGTTCAACTTGGGGAAGATCAATGATGCGATCGCCAAGGCATTTGATGCGACACAGATGTCTTATAATGATGATATCATTGGTTTATTGTCTTTGCGCGTATCTGCGCATTTTCAGGATAAGATCAAGGACGGAAAGGTATCGGTAGAGGCGATCCAGGACAGTGTTGAGACCGTTTTGGAGCAGACCGGTTATACCGAGGTCGCTAAGGCATATATCCTGTATCGTAAGCAGCGTGAAAAGATGCGTAATATGAAGTCTACGATCTTAGACTACAAGGACGTTATCAATAGTTATGTAAAGGTGGAAGACTGGCGTGTAAAGGAAAATTCTACCGTTACTTATTCTGTAGGAGGTCTGATCTTAAGCAATTCCGGCGCAGTGACGGCAAATTACTGGCTTTCCGAGATCATGATGAGGAGACTGCAGAGGCACACCGCAATGCGGACATCCACATCCATGATCTGTCTATGTTGACCGGTTATTGTGCAGGCTGGTCTTTGAAGCAGTTGATTCAGGAAGGTCTGGGCGGTATTTCCGGCAAGATCACATCTGCTCCGGCAGCACATTTATCCGTGCTTTGCAATCAGATGGTAAACTTCCTCGGCATCATGCAGAACGAATGGGCAGGAGCACAGGCTTTCTCTTCTTTTGACACCTATCTGGCACCATTCGTAAAGGTAGACAATCTGACCTACCGCGAAGTGAAAAAAATGTATCGAAGCATTTATTTACGGAGTAAATACACCGAGCCGTTGGGGAACACAGGCACCATTCTCCAACATTACTTTGGACTGGACCGTTCCGGCAGATCTTGCAGAATTACCTGCTATCGTCGGCGGCAAGGAAATGGACTTTAAGTACAAGGACTGCAAGAAGGAAATGGATATGGTCAACCGTGCATTTCTTGAGATCATGATCGAGGGCGATGCCAATGGTCGTGGATTCCAGTATCCGATTCCTACTTATTCTATTACCAGAGATTTTGACTGGTCTGATACCGAGAACAACAGACTGCTCTTTTGAAATGACCGCAAAATACGGCACACCATATTTTTCAAATTATATCAACAGTGACATGGAGCCGAGCGATGTGCGTTCTATGTGCTGTAGGTTGCGTCTGGACTTGAGAGAACTCCGCAAGAAATCCGGTGGTTTCTTTGGCTCAGGTGAAAGTACCGGATCTGTTGGCGTTGTTACGATCAACATGCCGCGTATCGCATATCTGGCAAAGGACGAGGCAGACTTTTATGCAAGACTGGATCATATGATGGATATTGCCGCAAAGATCCTTAAAGATCAAGCGTGGTGTCATCACCAAACTTTTAAATGAAGGTCTTTATCCATATACCAAGCGTTATCTGGGAACCTTTGACAACCATTTTTCAACGATCGGTCTGATTGGTATGAACGAAGTAGGACTCAATGCAAAGTGGCTTGGCATGGATCGACACATGAAGAGACACAGCAGTTTACCAAGGACGTCCTCAACCATATGCGCGAGCGCCTGTCTGATTACCAGGAAGAATACGGTGATCTTTACAATCTGGAGGCAACACCGGCTGAGTCTACGACTTATCGTCTGGCAAAGCATGATGTTGCACAGTTCCCGGATATCAAGACGGCAGGCAAGGAAGGAGATACACCTTTCTATACCAACAGTTCACACTTGCCGGTAGAATACACATCCGACATTTTTGACGCATTGGACATTCAGGATGACTTGCAGACCCTTTACACTTCAGGAACCGTATTCCATGCATTCCTGGGTGAAAAGTTAGACACATGGGAGTCCGCGGCAAAACTGGTTCGCACTATCGCAGAAAATTACAAGTTGCCGTATTACACCTTGTCTCCGACCTATTCTGTATGTAAGGAGCATGGTTATATCGCAGGCGAGCATTTTACCTGCCCGCATTGTGGAGCAAAGGCAGAAGTATATTCCCGTATCACAGGCTACTATCGTCCGGTACAGAACTGGAACGAGGGTAAGACCCAGGAATACAAGAACAGAAAGTTATATGACATCAAGAAGTCTGTTTTGAAAAAAGCCGGCAAAGAGTTTGGTGACAATCACGGAAGATGATGTCAAGATCCAGCCTTTGCATAGTGTAAAAAATATCTCTTTACCACAAAGACTTGTCCAAACTGCGCCATGGCAAAGGAGATCTTAAAGGATCAGGAATACGTTGTGATCGACGCAGAGGAAAATGTGGAACTGACACAGCAGTATGGTGTTATGCAGGCACCGACGCTTGTTGTGGTAGACGGAGAACATACCAAGAAATATGTGAACGCATCTAACATTCAAAAGTTTGTGGATGAGACACTGGTACAACAATAGCATTTGAGGGGCGAAGGCATAACCTTTCGTCCCTTCTTTTTGAAAAAAGACCAAAGGGGGCAATCCTTGTGGCAAAAGGAACGTCCCTGTGAACAGGAGTGAAAGATGGGAATTTTAATCAAAAACGGACACATTTTAAATCCACCGACAGGAACGGATGAGGTCATGGATCTTTATGTGGAAGGAGATCGCGTGACAAAGATGCAAAAGGATCTGGCGGCAGGAGCGGACGATCAGGTGATCGACGCCAGCGGCTGCTATGTTTTCCGGGATTTATCGATCTGCATGTGCATCTGCGCGACCCGGGACTTACCGCAAAGAAGACATTGAGACCGGATCGCGGGCAGCAGCACATGGGGATATACCACGATCGTTGCCATGCCAAATACCAAGCCGGTCGCCGATTGCCCGGAAGTCATCCACTATGTGCATGATAAGGCAGCAGAGGTCGGTCTGACCCATGTATTGCAGGTGGGTTCTGTGACAAAAGGCATGGAGGGTAAGGAATTGTCAGACCTATCCGGCATGATAAAAGCCGGTATCCCGGCAATCTCCGAGGACGGCAAGAGCGTTATGGATTCGGGACTTTACCGGGAAGCCATGAAGATCGTAGCAAAGGCAGACATCCCGGTACTGGCACATTGCGAGGACATCAATCTGGTGCAGGGCGGTGTCATCAATCAAGGAAATAAGTCAAAGGAACTTGGCGTATCCGGTATTTCCAATGCCGTAGAGAACGTGATCGTAGCCCGTGACATCATGCTGGCGGAGGAGACCGGTGCAAGACTCCACCTTTGTCACTGCTCTACCAAGGAATCGGTAGAGCCTGGTGCGTGATGCCAAGAAAAAGGGTATCAAGGTCAGCGGTGAAGTATGTCCGCATCATTTTACACTGACGGAAGATGATATTGTGGAAGGGGATGCCAATTATAAGATGAACGCCACTGCGTACCAAGGCGGATGTGGACGCCTTAAAGGCAGGTCTGCGCGACGACATTATGGAAGTGATCTCTACCGACCATGCACCGCATACGGCAGAGGAAAAGGCAAAAGATCTAAAGAGCGCACCGTTTGGCATCGTAGGTATGGAGACGGCAGCAGCACTTACCTTTACCGAACTTGTAAAAACAGGTTACCTGACCCCGATGGGTATGGCAGAGAAAATGAGTACCAACCCGGCGCGTATCCTTGGCATTAACAAAGGGAGATATCAGCGTAGGACACCTTGCAGATATCACGATCTTTGATCCAAAGGATACTTACGAAATCAATGCAGCAGAATTTGCCAGCAAGGGAAAGAATATGCCGTTTGAGGGAAGAAAAGTGACCGGTCGTGTGGTTGGTACGATTTTGGATGGACGTATTGTTTATCAGAAGTAACTGGGGTATCATAGGAAAAGAATAAAAAGAGTGAGGATAGAGATATGATCAACAAGTTAAATGAAAAAATTAAAAGACAGGCGCACCGATCGTGGTCGGCTTAGACCCTATGCTTTCTTATCTGCCAACGCACCTGCTGGATGCAGCCGTGGCAGAAAAGGGTGAGTCTTTAGAGGCAGTGGCAGATGCCATTTTGCATACAACAAGGCAATCGTAGATGCAACCTATGATCCGATCCCTGCGGTAAAGCCACAGATCGCTATGTACGAGCAGTTCGGACTGCCGGGGCTTGCAGCTTTTAAAAAGACTGTAGACTACTGCCACGAAAAGGATCTGGTCGTGATCGGTGATGTAAAACGTGGAGATATCGGTTCCACATCCGCAGCCTATGCGACAGCGCATTTGGGTCAAGTCGCCGTAGGAAGTAAGGTGCTGACACCATTTGATGAGGACTTTGCGACTGTCAATCCATATTTGGGCAGTGATGGCATTGAGCCGTTTGTCAAAGTCTGCAAAGAGGAGAAAAAGGGAATCTTTGTATTGGTCAAGACCTCCAATCCGTCCAGTGGAGAATTTCAGGATCGCGTGATCACGGATGATGAGGGCAAGCAGAGACCTCTATATGAATTTGTCGGACAGATGGTTGATAAATGGGGTAGCGACTGCATGGGTGATGACTATAGTTATGTCGGTGCTGTTGTAGGAGCCACCTATCCGGAAATGGGAAAGGTATTGCGTGAAATGATGCCAAAGTCTTATATCCTGGTTCCGGGATATGGCGCACAGGGCGGCAAGGGTGCAGATCTGGTACATTTCTTTGACAAGGATGGTCTGGGCGCTATCGTCAATTCCTCCCGTGGTATCATCGCAGCCTATAAGCAGGAACAGTATCAGGCAAAGGGCATTACGGAAGAGAATTTTGCAGATGCGAGTCGTATGGCAGTTGAAGCCATGATTGCGGATATTAAGTCAGCATTAAATTAACAAGGAGTACATGATATGGCAAAGATTCAGGAAATGGCAACCGTATTAGAACAGACCATATTGGCAGAAAGTGTCTACAGTATGTGGCTGGCGACCAATGTTGCAAAGGAAGCGGCAGCGGGACAGTTCGTATCCCTTTATTGTGGGGAAGGAAGCCGCCTCTTACCGAGACCGATCAGCATTTGTCAGATTGATACCGACAGAAACGCCATTCGTCTGGTCTACCGGCTGGCAGGAAAAGGAACAAAAGAATTTTCCAAACTGCAGACAGACGAACAGGTCAGGATTCTGGGACCTTTGGGAAATGGCTTTCCACTCGAAGGTCAGCATCCAATCGTAATCGGTGGCGGTATCGGCGTACCTCCGATGTTAGAATTAGCAAAAAATTAAAACAGGATTCAACAATCGTTCTGGGCTATCAGGATGATCAGTTGTTTTTAAAAGAGCAATTTGAATCATACGGACAGGTGGGGAGATCGCAACGGATGATGGCTCGGTAGGGCTACACGGTACGGTCGTGGATGTCTTACGGCAAAAGAATGTGACCGGGGATGTCATCTATGCCTGCGGTCCAAAGCCTATGCTTGCTGCCGTTAAGAAGTTTGCGGAAGAAAAGGGCATCAAGTGCTATATTTCTATGGAAGAGCGGATGGCTTGCGGCATTGGTGCATGTCTGGGATGTGTCTGCCAGACCAAGGAAGTAGATGCACATTCTCATGTGCATAATGCAAGGGTCTGCAAGGATGGTCCGGTATTTCTGGCTGAGGAGGTGGAACTCTAATGAATACACAGGTAAATTTAGCAGGGTAACCTTAAAAATCCAGTCATGGTGGCATCAGGAACCTTTGGATCCGGAGCCGAATATAGTGAGTTCGTAGATCTGAACCGTCTGGGTGCGGTCGTGACAAAGGGCGAGGCAAATGTGCCGTGGCCGGGCAATGCGACACCGCGTGTGGCGGAAGTGCGCAGTGGTATGCTCAATGCCATCGGACTGCAAAATCCGGGCATTGATGTTTTCTGCCAGAGAGATCGCCTTTTTGGAAGGCTATGATACCAAGGTGATCGTTAATGTCTGTGGAAAGACTACGGCAGATTATCTGGAGGTTGTGGAATGTCTGGGGCAGGAAAAGCGTGTGGATATGTTGGAAATCAATATTTCCTGCCCGAACGTCAAAGAAGGCGGTATTGCTTTTGGACAGGATCCAAAGGCGGTAGAGGCGATCGCCAAAGAAGTGAAAAAGCATGCAAAACAGCCGGTTATTATGAAACTCAGCCCGAATGTAACAGACATTACGGAGATGGCACGCGCGGCAGAAGCAGGCGGTGCAGATGTCCTTTCTTTGATCAATACCCTGACCGGTATGAAGATCGATATCAATCGCCAGACTTTTGCATTGGCAAATAAGACAGGCGGTATGTCCGGACCGGCAGTGCATCCGATCGCGGTACGCATGGTCTATCAGGTGGCACAGGCAGTGAAACTTCCGATCATTGGTATGGGTGGTATTGAAAATGCCGAGGATGCGATCGAGATGATCTTAGCAGGTGCTACAGCGGTATCGGTAGGAACCGCCAATTTCTATAACCCGATGGCAACCCTTGAGATCGCAGATGGCATCGAAGATTATATGAAACGTATGCATGTGGAAAATGTGCAGGATCCGATCGGAGCGGTACATTAAGGGAGCGGGTATGGATCGTTTTTTTTTTAATAAAAAAGTAGCAATGCAGTCTGCCCGCATCCTTAGTTTTTCCCTGCTCATTATTCATACATGGTTTATTTTCTATTTCCATGCCTTAGACGTCGTGGAAATGCGAAACCTGAATTTTTGAGTGTATTGATCTATATTATCAGTTTCTGGATCATCCAAAAAGAAAAGATAGATTGGTTTATCAGCATTGTAGGGATCGAAGTCATGGTACACATGATCTTTGCAGAAATTATTTTGTGGGGACGGATTGTGGACTACAGATCACTTTGCTTGGCATGCCAATCGTCTTTTTCTATACAGATTATTTCTCGCTGAAATTGCGTGGACGCAGTGCGCACAGGATCCTTTACAGTGTAATATATATGATAAGTTATATCTGCATTGAATTTATAGACAGGTATCACAAGGCGGTTTATGTCTTGCCGGAATGGGTAAACTTTTACACAAAATTATCTATTTTGATCTTAGCCTTTGTCATTCCGATCATTTTAGCCTATGTCATGACGCGCTACTCTTATTCTATGGAAAAGAATTTGCGTCAGTTAGCACAGACAGATGCAATGACCGGGCTTTTGGATCGCTATGGCATGCAGGATGTCGTCCGGGCAGCAATAAAAGGCGAGAATGCCACAGAATGTTGGATCGCTGTATTGGAACTGGATAATTACGAGTGGATCCGTCAGACCTATGGGCATGTGGCGGCAGATCAGGCGCTGATCGAAATTGCAAATTGCATGCAGAGACGGATGCCGGATTGCACCTGCGCCAGATGGGATAGCAATGAATTTACCATCGGCGGAAGAAATGTTTCAGAAAGCAGAGAAAAACTGGACCACTTGCTTGAAAAAAATCCAGCAGATACAGGTGTTGGATATGACCGAGGAGTGCTTACTGCAGGTGTCCGGAGGCGTGGCTGTCTATGAAGATAGCATGGAGATGCAGGATTGGTTTGAGAGAGCAGAGCAAAAGTTACAACTTGCCAGATACAACGGTGGAAATCAGGTGATTATGTGATGGATGAAAAGAAAATATGCGTGCGAGAGGCTAGGGTTTCGGATGCAGAGGCCTTGTGTGAAATTTATGCTTATTATGTGAAGAATACGGCGATCACCTTTGAAACAGAAGTCCCTTCAGTGGCAGAGTTTACTGACCGGATCTGTAGTATTCAAGCGTGGTATCCCTATCTGGTCGCTGAGTGTAATGGTCAGATTCTTGGGTATGCCTATGCCCACCGCTACCATGAAAGAGCTGCTTTTGCCTGGGATGTGGAGGTGTCTATTTATATCCATCAGGAAACAAGGCGCGGTGGATTGGGTCGTATTTTGTATGAAGCACTGGAAGCGGCTTTGAAAAAGCAGGGAGTGGTCAATTGTTACGCGCTGGTCGCAGAGCCTGAGACAGAAGATGACTACCTGACCTTTGATAGTCTGAAATTCCATCAGAAAATGGGTTATCACATTGCTGGAACCCAGCATTACAGCGGATATAAATTTGACCGTTGGTATCACATGACAACACTGGGAAAGTTCTTAGGAGAACATAAAAGGGGATGACAGAGATCAAGCCCTACCGGACTGTGGAGTGAAAGAGAATAGAATAGGAATTTTGGGACACAATCGACGCATGATTGTGTCCGTTTTTTTGTCCTGCTATTTATGGTAAAGTGAACGTGATTTAATAGAGGAAAACCGAGACGCAATCGAAAGGACGGTTTTGGGAATATGTTTATAAGAGAAAAGAAAGCAGAGAGATACGAGCAGATGAGACAAGGCGCCTCAAAAAGAAATCCTTGAAGGCAGTAGGGGCAGAAGGAGACTGTGATTACTTTTCCTAAAAGTGTCCTCTCTTGCAGAAAAGAAAACCATTTTTTGTCTATTGTCAAAAAAATATCAAACTTACTTGTAAAACCTCAGGATTGCGTTAAAATGTAGAAAAAGACAGTTCGGAAGAATTGGGTATTTTAACAAAATTAGGAGGTTTTTTTATTATGGCAAACAGATTTGTGTTGAACGAGACATCTTATCATGGTGCAGGAGCAATCGCAGAGATTGCAACAGAAACATTGGGAAGGGGATTTCAGAAAGCATTTGTATGCTCAGATCCCGATCTGGTAAAGTTCGGTGTAACCAAGAAAGTGCTTGACGTACTGGATGAGGCAAAGATCGCTTATGAACTCTACTCAAACATCAAACCAAACCCAACGGTTGAGAACGTAAAGACCGGTGTGGAAGCATTCAAGGCATCCGGCGCTGATTATATCGTTGCCATCGGTGGCGGATCTTCTATGGATACATCAAAGGCAATCGGTATCATCATTAAGAACCCGGAATTCGCAGATGTTGTAAGTCTTGAAGGCGTTGCACCTACAAAGAATAAATGTGTTCCTATTTTTGCAGTGCCAACAACTGCAGGAACCGCAGCAGAGGTTACCATCAACTATGTTATCACAGATGCGGAAAAGAACCGTAAGATGGTATGTGTAGACCTAAGGATATTCCGGTCGTAGCATTTGTTGACCCGGAAATGATGGCAAGCATGCCAAAGGGACTTACAGCATCAACAGGTATGGACGCACTCACACATGCTATCGAGGGATATATTACAGCAGGCGCATGGGAGTTGTCCGATATGTTCCACTTAAAGGCAATAGAGATTATCTCAAGATCTCTCCGTGCTGCTGTTGAGAACACACCGGAAGGCAGAGCAGACATGGCTCTTGGACAGTATGTTGCAGGTATGGGATTCTCTAATGTAGGTCTTGGAATCGTTCACTCTATGGCACATCCTTTGGGCGCACTTTACGATACACCACATGGTGTGGCAAATGCTATTATCCTGCCAACAGGTATGGGTATAATGCACCGGTATCTGGCGAAAAGTATCGTGAGATTGCTCGCGCTATGGGGGTAGAAGGTGTTGACGATATGACACAGGAAGAGTACAGAAAGGCTGCTATTGATGCTGTCAAGAAGTTGTCAGCAGATGTTGGTATCCCGGCAGACTTAAAGGATATTGTAAAGAGGGAAGATATTCCATTCCTGGCACAGTCAGCATATGATGATGCATGCAGACCGGGTAACCCAAGAGAGACAAGCGTAGAGGAGATCTTAAAACTTTATGAATCACTTCTCTAGTCTGTAACTAGTTTGTAACACCAGCAAAGGGTACACTCATCTTAGTATAGGATGAGTGTATTTTTTGGAATTATAGCCCGATTGGTTCACAAAGAGCCAATCGGTTTTGGGTTTAGCAAACGTTTTTCACATACAAGTGGACGATTTCTATTGTTAGGTTGCTGATGTGGAATTGGTCTATTATAATCAATATGTGACAAGCAATGACGTGACAAGAGCCTGCAATGGCCCAGATCATGTGGAAGGATGTTAGATGAATTTGCAAAAAAGAAACGAGGGTTTCTGTTTCTTGTGGTAGTCCTGATTGGTCTTACGATAGGAGTCATCTTCTATGGCAGATATCAAACTGTGCAAAGGAAAAGGGGGAAAAAGGTCGAACAGGAAAAAGAAACATCAATAGAAAGGGAAAGTCGGCAAGCAGAGCAACTTCCAGAACAGTTACCAGAACCTGCAGATACAGACTTCGTGAAAATTACAGATTATATTCCGGATATTGTGGTGGATCTTAAGTATGCCACAGCAGATAATTTTACGGAACGGTCATCTACGATTTTAAGGATGCCTATTTGCGCTATGGAACAGTAAAAAAAACTCGCAGTGGCACAGGAAAAATTCAAAAGCATGGGATATTACATAAAAATATGGGATGCCTATCGTCCGTTTGCGGCACAGGAAAAGTTGTGGCAGGTCTGTCCAAATCCACGTTATGTTGCAAACCCAGCCAATGGTATGAAAGCACATAACCTTGGAGGGACAATTGACATGACGCTTGTTACATTCGATGGAAATGAGGTGGAAATGCCGACGGCATTCGATGATTTTTCTCTCAAGGCAGACCGTGATTACAGCGATGTGCCGGAAACAGCGGCAGGAAACGCTAAAATGATGGAGCGTGTGATGACAGAATGTGGTTTTGTAGGTTATGCGGGAGAATGGTGGGACTATTCCGATACAACAGCCTACGAAGCGTACGATTTCAAACCATAATTTATGAATTATAAACTTTTCTTTAGAATAAATTCCTTTAGTGTCTTTGGAAACTGCGTTATAATGATTTCATGTTGTTTCAATAAATAGGGGTATAAATAAGGATAGAGTCAGCCCAAGTGGCTGTCTCTTATTGAATGGTAGGAAGAAAGATATGAGAAAAGGTACTGCGAGATCCATTTTAATGCTAGGGATTTTTTACTTTGTATTTCTTGGTGCAGAATATTATTTTGATAATATGATGGCTTTTGTGACAGATGCAGATGGTGTGGTCTTAGCACAGAACTATATCTTAGGGAGTAGTGTGCTGGGATTTCTGCTGTATGCACCAATGGAAAAAATGTTGCCGGTAAAGATAAAGCGGCTGTTTTGGAGCGTGAGCAGTGCAGCCGTGATTCTGATGTTCTTTTTTATTAAGATTCATAGCGGATATGGACATACATTGCGCGCCGGCTTGTTTTTATTCTTGTTGCTTGGGTATTTTGGAAGTGGTGTGCACTATTTGGTGGCGCAGACTTTTGCGACAGAAATTGAGACAGAAAAATCGCATTTGGCACGGACGGTAGGCTGTGCCTATGCATTTGGGATTTTATTACAGTTTATCAATAACAATTGTATTTCATCCGTAGCAGTGCAGGTGATTTTCTTATGTCTGGCATTTGCTGTTATGGAAGGTTTGTTTATGGTAAAAGCACAGCAGGTCGATGCGCAAGGAGAAACGCATCCGCTCATAGAAGCTGATGGTGTTGCACGAAAGACTGGCATGCTGTTGATTTTTATTGTCGCTCTCATGACATTTATTTTTGCAACATTAGATAACGCGGTGACATTGGTACATGCTGGTGGAGGAGCGGATATTGGACAATGGCCGAGACTTTTACTTGCGTGCAGTGGTTTGCTTGCAGGATTTTTATATGATATCAAAAAAGGTGCTTACCAGAATATTATCATGTATTGTGTGATGATGCTTTCAACGATCTGCGTGGTTGTGATCACGTGCGGTGGTCCATTTATATTGGGATTGGTTGTATTTTATCTGTCGGCCGGCTTTTTTTCCATTTATTTTGCCAGCAGTTTTATGCGTCTTTCGTATGCAATGAAAGAGGGAAAACTATGGGCTGGACTGGGGCGTGCTGTCAACAATCTGTGTGCGGTGGGAACGGCTTCGATGTCACTGGCACTTTTACATTCGCCAAGTTATGTCACCATTGTCATTGCACTTGTGTTATTTGCCATTACAAGTGTTCTGATTTTTGTATACCAGAGATATGGGGATCAAATGCGATGGAAACAGGAGAATGCAATTTTATCACAGGAAGCAGAAAAAACAGAAAAGATATTAGAAACACATAAGAAAACGAAAAGGAATGGCTTGCACTTTTTGCACAGGAGTTTTCCTTAACACCACGTGAAGTGGAAGTGCTTGCGTGCATGCTTCATTCAGAAGATAATGTGACAGAGATGGCGACGCAGTTTTGCTATTTCGCGGGCAGCCTTGTACCGTCATATTTCGAATATGAATGAGAAAACAAATACCAAGGCAAGAATTGATTACTCCAATTTTATTATGCCTGGATGCAGGAAAAGTAAAGGAATTTGACAATTTGAGACATATGTCAACTCCCATATTACGACCGCATATGCTAGAATTTTACCCATCATTAAGTAGTAAATACTATGTTGGAGGGTAAGCGTATGCGACGACGTAATGTGGGAGTTTTTTGTTGTTTACTCTGTCTTGCATTGGCATGTTCTACCATGATGTTTGGATGCGGCAAAGCAAAGAAGGAAGAACAAAAGAGTGCGGCAAATCAGAAAACGGAAAAAGACGAATGAACCGGAAGAAACAGGAGATGACGTAGCAGCACTTTTAAAGAATGCGAAGTATGTGGCTGTAATCCATGTAAAAATTAATCCTGAATTTAATATTTATCTTGGCGAAGATGAAAATGTCGTGGCATTGGAATGCCTGAATGCAGATGCAAAGGACGCATATGGCAAGAAATCGTTTGCCGGGAAATCACTAGACGAGGCATTACAGACCGTGGTTTCTATTGCAGCAGAAAAAGGCTACATGAAAGAAGACCAGACGGTAGCACTTACCATCACAGAATGTACGACCGATTTGAATGCTACCGAATTGCAGACAAAATGGATCGTATGGTAACGGAAGCGGCAAAAGAACAGAATATCACAGTTACGACAGCGATGGATATGAGTGAAGAAGTCAGGACGGCACAAAAAGAGGCGGGATTGTCCTGTGTGCGGTGGCAGTTTTAAGTGCGTTGTCTGTGGTGGCAGCGGTACACTTTAAAATGGAATGGTACGTTAAGAAGATAACCATACATAGATAAAAAAAGCGACAAAAGGAGGAAGACAACATGAGAAAAACAAAAGGAAGGATGCGGGGGAATCTTATCGCTGGTCTTAGCGATGCTTTTGACGGTAACGATGATTCCGGCAAAAAAAGTATTGGCGGAAGGAGAACCGTCAGGAAGTACAGGGAATCTGACGTTTGCTTCATTTGATAGTACAGATATATCACTTGGTGAGGTGCAATGGAAAAAATGGGAATGCAGATACTTGGCATACACAAACAACAACAGGGGATGTGACTGCAACAAATGTACGAATTGTTGTTAAGGGAAATGCCAATTTGGGGCAGCATATGGCATTACGTATTAATGGACAGGACATATTGCAAACAAATTTGGAAACTTTAAAGTCAAATGAAGGATTGACACTGCAAGCAGATGGAAAGTATCAGTTTGAACATATTGAATTTTCTTCTCAGAAAGCGGGTGGTTCCGGCGGCGAAGAAAATCCACCACAGCAACCACAGCCTCCTGCAACACAGGGAATGGAACTTATCTTAGAAGGCAATGCAAGAGATAAATTTGATGAAATGATTGCTGCAGGAAATGATGCCAACAATATTTATGTGAAGGTGAATGGCGAAGCATCTTATCAAAAAATCAATGATTTGATAGAAAGTGGTATGGTTACCGTATCACTGGGACGGTCGTTATCAGTTTGCAAATTTTGTAAAAAGGTTTCTCTCTATGTAAAATACGATACGAACTATATGGTTCAGTTTATGCCAAATGCAGCGGGCATGGGATTTAGCGAAAAGCACCGCTTGTTTTGGATGGCTCTGGTTCGCAGCATATTCAGATTGATAAAAAGGTCAACACGATTACCTGGGCATATGACGATGTGCGTTATGGCAAAGATGCTTATCTGGAGCATGGAACAGCGGAAATCATAGCAGTAGATGGAACACCAGTTGCACAGCTTCCGAAGGATCCGGACAATTTTGCAGCAAATGCAGGAAACAAAGATGGCGGACACTTTGCAGCAGATCCTGGTGCTAAGATTACCATTAAGTTGACACCGGATTATGGTTACCAGTTATCGGGAGTTCAGTTAAATGGCGGCGCTACGTTAGAGGCACAAAAAGAGGTATCTACGTTCACATTTACCATGCCGGATATGAACGTTCACTTCAAAGGCATTTTTACAAAATCAGAAGATGCCGTAGTGACAACGGGAAATACAGTCAAAAAATGCAGCAATTGCAAATGGTGCCAATGCTGCAAACAGTGGAAATCTGGAATTGAAGGTTTCGGATAACACAGAGTATAACACAGCAGCAGCCACAGGCTCTTGTTTCTGATGCTGTAGCAGCGGAGGCAGTAGACCTTTCTTTGAATCAGGTTGTCAGCAAAGGAAATGGCACCAATTGGGAAACTGGAATTACGGAATTTGAAAACCAATCACATTATCTTTGGCATTGAAGGATTATGATGCCAATTATGATTATACGGTCGTGAGAAACCACAATGGAAAACTGACAGCACTTGATACAACAGCAATCAACGGAACGGTTTCTTTTGCAACCAATCAGTTCTCTACCTACGTTATTGTAAAGAAAGAAAAGAGTAAGACACCGGTTTATAGTACTGAGGCTAATGCCGGCGCAGGTGCACCACAGACAACATTTTCACAGACGACAAAGGAACTGTTAGATGCCATTGGTCTGACCGCGGCAGAAAAGAAAGCAATTGCAAATGGTGCAAATGTAAATGTTGTGCTCAATGTAAATGTTAAGACATTGACAGAGAAAGAAGCAAAATTAATCGAAAGTGTCATTGGCAAGAATAAGATGGCAGAAACATATGATATCAATCTTTTTGCTGCAGATTGCAGGCTTAGCGGATCGGAATATCACAGATCCAAGCAGTGCAATCGGTATAACCATCACAATCCCGGATAAATTTATTAACACAGATACCAGTGTGAAGAGAGTTTATCGCATGGTTCGTATTCATGATGGAAAAGCAACGGTAATTGACGGAACGTTTGATGCGAATACAAAACAATTTACATTTGCAACGGATGGATTTTCCACCTATGCATTGGTATATGAAGATGTGGCTGCAACTACAACAACCCCAGCAACGACATCACCAAAGACAAACGATACTTCATTACCTATCGCATGGCTTCTGCTTTTAGGTGCCGGTCTTTGCGGATGCATGGCAGTAACGCTCGTAAAAAAAGAAAACGAAATAAAAAGTACATGACGATTTGATAGAATGCTCCCCACCGGCAGAAGTGATGGTGGGGGCATTCTTTTTGCCTGTGATGATGTCTGCATTTTTATGTTCGGGAAAATCCCTGTGGTTGCAAGGCGGGGGAGTTTATAGTAAAATTGTGGAAGGTTTAAAGGAAAAATAAGAATCAGAGGAGGTCTTGATTATATGGAAAGTTACAAGAAGGAATTCATTGAGTTTATGGTAGAGAGTGATGTTTTAAAAATTTGGCGATTTTACCTTAAAGAGCGGTCGTAAATCTCCCTTTTTTATGAATGCAGGAGCCTATGTCAGCGGACCACAGTTGATGAAACTGGGCGAGTATTATGCAAAGGCGATCCACGATGCTTACGGCGAAGATTTCGATGTCTTATTCGGACCGGCATACAAGGGTATTCCGCTGGCAGTCATCACGGCAGAAGCCTTCTATCGTTTATATGGAAAAGAAGTAAAATATTGCTCCAACCGTAAAGAAGCAAAAAGATCATGGTGCAGATATGGGTTCTCTTTTGGGCTATAAAATCAAAGATGGCGACCGTGTTGTGATGATTGAAGATGTAACAACTTCTGGTAAGTCTATGGAAGAGACCGTTCCAATCGTCCGCGCACAGGGTGACGTTACGATCGTAGGTCTTATGGTAAGTTTAAATCGTCAGGAGATCGGACTCTCCGGCGACCACAGCAAGTCAGCCCTGGATGAAGTGGCAGAGACTTACGGCTTTGCGACCAATGCCATTGTGTCTATGTCAGAAGTGGTAGAACACTTATATAATCATGAGCATCAGGGTAAAATAGTCATTGACGATTCTATGAAAGCGGCTATCGACGCATACTATGACCAGTATGGCGTGCGATAAAGATGGTTATTTTATGAACAAGACAAACAAGATCCGGTATGTGATCCCTTTTATCCTCTATATGGGACTATTGATATATTTTCTGCTTTTTTGCAGAGGCATTTCGGGAAAATGCAGTGGATGAGTATCGCTACAATCTGATCCCTTTTCGGGAGATCATGCGTTACATCCAATATCACAAGACGATTGGAACCGGGCGGGTACTTTTGAACCTGCTGGGCAATATCATAGGCTTTGCCCCTTTTGGATTTTTCCTGCCCTGTATCAGCAGACGACCGATCGATCTCTGGGCGGCAACACTTTTTTTCCATGGAGTTTTCCATCACGGTAGAAGCGATCCAGTTGTTCAGCCGCGTGGGCTGTTGTGATGTGGATGACGTGATACTCAATACCTTGGGCGGTATGCTGGGCTTCCTGTGTTATCGGGTTTGGAGGAAATATAGACATGAATCGTAGAAGTAGAAGATATAGTGGGCAAAAGAAACCCTTATCTACACCATCCATAGGTGCGGCATTGGGAGCGGCGGCATCGCTTTTTGATCCTGGTACTGGCACTTTTTATTGCAGCAAATACAGATGGCAGCAGTGCCAATATCATCGGCGGTATCTCGGTGCTTGCCATGATTCTGGCGATCGCGACATGCGTGGCAGGAGTGCATATGGCACGCAATGATAATTTTGAAAAATATCCCGTATCCTTGGCGTGGTCGTTCCGGCGATCGCGACGGCATGCTGGGGCGATCTTTATATTGTATCGGTATTCTGATTGGATAAAAGACAGGTGGGTAGAAAAATGAGACAATTAGAGCGACAGGAAGAATATGAAGAACGATTTGCTCTGGTAAGTGAGCGGGTAGATCAGTTAAAGGAAGATGCGGAGGTGCCGGATCCCTTTGCTTCTTATTTTAAAGAAGTGGCAGCATTTCTTGGGCTGGTAAAAAGACATATGTCTGTGTGGCAGAGGGCGCCTATGAGAGGCTTTCCTTAGAGGAACGGCAAAAGATACACGCGGACTTGTATGGCAGATTGGAGCCGGCGGTCTATGAGGCTTCTTATTTAAATCCGGAATATGCCGAGGAGACGCTGGGAGCAGAACTGGGCGGTATGCTCAGCATGCTTTATGCAGATCTGTTATCGACCATACCGGATGCCTTTGAAGAAAGGCTGGACCTGCTCTGCATCTGGAACGAACTCTTTGTAGAACTCCACGGTTGTTTTGTGGAAGAAATGCAGGAGATGGGAACAGAGACAGGAGCATTCTCCGGGGAATCCTTGAAATGGATTGCAGGAAATGTAAAGGATGCGATCTACTGGTTCTATCATGACTATGCGGAAAGTTTTGTACCGGATACGATTCTGCCAACGATCGATCCATCCTATGATTTCTTTACCAAATGGATCGAGGAAGCAGACTTATCCGGCAATGCCTATCTTTACCGCATCGGTGCACCGGTCGGTAAGAATGAACTTTGATGGCAGATTATCTGCGAAAGATGCCGCAAAGATCAGATCGATGCTATGGCGCATACCTTTTACGGAGGGCTATCGCAAGGGCTTTGAGCTGGCTGGCAAGCGATATCCATGCGAAAAAGACGGTCAAGATCGAGGCACCGCTTGGCATGGAGCGTATGGTAAAGGCTGCCATGGCACAGTTTGCAGACATGGGCTTAAAGACGACCATCCTGCGTGAGGCGACGATCTCACTTTACGGCAGGGGCGGTGGCAAGCGTGGTTATTACAGTGTATCGCCAAACCGTCAGTATGATTATGACCACAAGGATGATAAGGCATATTATTTTGATAAATCCTTTGTAGAACGCCGCTTGGAAGTCATGCGTGACACCTTTGAAAAGGAAAAAGACAAGGCACTGACCTTTGGCGGTCCGGCGGTTGTGGAAGTCTTTGGCGAAGAACCATTTGCGCCGGTCAACAAGGAGGCGAATGCCAAGTATTCCGACAAGCAGAATTCTCTGAACGTATATAATGCTGTGGAATCCGGTAAGATCACCAACACCTATATCCCGGGAGAATCCTACAGTTTTACCATCATTGCCTATCCATTGCCGGCGATCGGCGATCAATTTGAGGAGATCTTTTGCCAAGACCGTTGAACTCAACACCTTAGACTATGAAAAATACCAGACCATCCAGCAGCATATCATTGACGCACTGGATCGAGGGACAGAGCGTACATGTGACCGGACGTGGAGACAATCACACAGATATCCGGGTGCAAATTTGCATCCGCTGGCGGATCCTGCAAAAGAAACCATCTTTTGAAAACTGCGTGGCCGATGTCAATATTCCGGTGGGGGAAGTCTTTACATCTCCGGTCCTGGAAGGAACCAATGGTGTTCTGCATGTGACCCAGGTCTATCTGGGAGAACTCTGTTACAAAGATCTGGAGGTCGTATTTACGGACGGCAAGATCACAGCCTATGACTGTGCCAACTTTGAGACGGAAGCAGAGAATAAAAATACATTCAGGACAATGTCCTTTATCACCATAAGACCTTGCCGTTGGGCGAGTTTGGCGATCGGCACTAACACGACGGCTTACCGCATGGCAAGAGATTATGACATTGCGGACAAACTGCCGATCCTGATCGCGGAAAAGACAGGACCGCATTTTGCTGTGGGTGATACCTGTTATTCCCATGCGGAAGATGTGCCGATGTATAACCCGGACGGTAAGGAAGTTGTAGCGAGAGACAATAGCGTATCTTTGCTCCGGCAAGGACCCAAAGACCGTGAACCAGGCATATTTTAACTGTCATACCGATATTACCATCCCCTTATGATGAGTTGGGCGATATCGTGGTGGAATGTGCGGATGGCAGAAAGATCACCATTCTTTCACAGGGCAGATTTGTCCTGCCGGGAACCGAGGAATTAAACGTTGAATTGGAACGATAAATAGAAGAGACTTACAATTTAAGGAGGAAAAGAAAATGGCTAAAGTAGGAATTGTAATGGGCAGCGACTCTGATATGCCGATCATGGCAAAGGCAGCAGAGGTCTTGGAACAACTGTATCGATTATGAAATGACGATCATTTCCGCACACAGAGAGCCGGATGTGTTCTTTGAATATGCGAAGGGGCAGAGGCAAGAGGCTTTAAGGTCATCATTGCGGGAGCCGGAAAGGCAGCACATCTTTCCGGGCATGTGCGCAGCACTTTTTCCCAATGCCGGTCATTGGTATCCCAATGAAGACATCTGATCTTGGCGGTGTGGATTCTTTGTATTCTATCGCAGATGCCAAGCGGTATCCCGGTTGCGACCGTCGCTATCAATGGTGGGGCAAATGCGGGCATTTTGGCAGCCAAGATCTTAGCGACCAGCGATGATGAGATCTTAGAGAGGTTAAAGAAATACAGCGAGGATCTGAAAGATCAGGTCGTAGAGAAAAAGACGCGCGCTTACAGGAAGTGGGCTACAAGGCTTATATGGAAAAAATAATAAGATGCATGGGACTAGGATATATTAGGATGACTAATATATCCTAGTAGTTTTATTACTAGAATTTCTAAGACACAGGTTTTTATAATGGGAACAGAGATACTCATAACAGCACAAAAGGAGTAGTGAAAAGCATGGATTACAAAAAGCAGGTGTAGATATTGAGGCAGGTTATGAATCTGTCAAATTGATGAAAAAAATATGTGCAGGAGACCATGAGACCGGAAGTTTTGGGCGGTCTTGGCGGATTTTCCGGTGCATTTTGATCTTTCATCCATCAAGGATATGGAGGAACCGGTTCTTCTTTCCGGTACAGATGGATGTGGTACCAAGGTAAAACTGGCATTTCTTATGGACAAGCATGATACCATCGGTATTGATGCAGTTGCCATGTGCGTCAATGATGTGGCATGTGCAGGTGGCGAGCCACTTTTCTTCTTAGATTACATTGCTTGTGGCAAAGAATTATCCGGAAAAGACGCAACCATCGTCAGCGGTGTAGCCGAAGGCTGTAAGCAGTCCGGCTGTGCTCTGGTCGGCGGCGAGACGGCAGAACATCCCGGACTTATGCCGGAAGATGAGTACGATCTTGCCGGATTTGCCGTTGGTGTCGTAGACAAGAAGGACATCATTACCGGTGAGAATTTAAAGGATGGCGATGTACTGATCGGTATGGCATCTACCGGGGTACATTCCAACGGATTTTCTCTGGTGCGCAAGATCTTTGACATGACAAAAGAGTCTTTGGATACCTATTATGACGAACTTGGCACAACACTGGGGAGGCATTGCTTGCGCCTACCAGAATCTATGTCAAGGCATTAAAGGCGGTTAAGGATGCAGGTGTGACAGTCAAGGCATGCAGCCATATCACAGGCGGCGGTTTCTATGAGAATATCCCGCGTATGCTGCCGGCCGGAAGGCAAGCGTGCCGTTTAAGAGAAGAATTCCTATGAAGTGCCGGCAATCTTTAAGTTGATGGCAGAAAAAGGAAATGTGGATGAACACATGATGTATAATACATTTAATATGGGACTTGGCATGATCGTTGCCGTGGATCCGGCAGATGTCGATAAGACCATGGAAGCAATGCGTTCTGCTGGGGATAGACCATATGTTGTTGGTAAAAGATCATTGATGGTGAAAAAGGGTGTAGATCATGTTAAAATTAGCAGTTTGTGTGTCCGGTGGCGGTACCAATCTTCAGGCGATCATTGATGCGATAGAAGCAGGGCGGATCCATGATACCGAGATCTCCCTGGTCATCAGCAACAATCCAAATGCCTATGCCTTGGAACGTGCGAAAAAGGCTGGTATTGAGGGTATCTGTATTTCGCCGAAATCTTATGAGAACAGGGATGCCTTTAATGCGGCATTTTTGGAAAAACTGGATGCAGCAAAGTGCATCTGGTCGTACTGCCGGATTTTTGGTCGCATCCCGGCATCATGATAAAGAAATATCGCAATCGTATCATCAATATCCATCCGTCGCTCATTCCGTCCTTTTGCGGAACCGGCTACTATGGCTTGAAAGTGCACGAGGGTGTGCTTGCCAGAGGTGTCAAGGTGACAGGTGCGACCGTGCATTTTGTGGACGAGGGGACAGATACGGGACCGATCATTTTACAAAAGGCAGTAGTTGTGCAGCAGGATGATACACCGGAAGTTTTACAGCGTCGTGTGATGGAAGAGGCAGAATGGCAGATCATGCCGCAGGCGATCGATCTGATCGCAAGAGATGCAAGGTTAGCGTGGTAGATGGAAAAGTTAGAATTGCGGAGTAAGGAGAATGGCATGAAAGTATTAGTTGTAGGCAGTGGCGGTCGTGAGCACGCGATGCCATTGCCATGAGCGTGGCAAAAGTAAAAAAGGGTAGACAAAGATACTACTGTGCACCGGGCAATGCCGGAATCGGTCAGATCGCTGAATGTGTACCGATCGGTGCCATGGATTTTGATAAATTAGTTGCATTTGCTAAAGAAAACGCCATTGATTTTACAATCATTGGTATGGATGACCCTTTGGTCGGTGGTATTGTGGATGCTTTTGAAGCAGAGGGCTTAAAGGTCTTTGGACCGAGAAAAATGCGGCGATTCTGGAAGGAAGCAAGGCATTTTCAAGGATCTTATGAAAAAATACAATATTCCGACCGCAGCCTATGAGCGTTTTGACGATGCAGAGGCAGCTGATCGCTTATTTAAAGACCGCCAAGATGCCGATCGTATTAAAGGCAGATGGTCTGGCACTGGGCAAGGTGTATTGATCTGCAATACCCTGGAAGAAGCCATCGAAGGGGTACATACCATCATGATGGACAAGAAGTTCGGAGATGCCGGCAATACCATGGTCATCGAGGAGTTTATGACCGGACGCGAGGTCTCTGTGCTTTCTTTTGTGGACGGCAAGACCATCAAGATCATGAGCAGCGCACAGGATCACAAGCGTGCCGGGGATGGAGATACAGGTTTAAATACCGGAGGCATGGGAACCTTTTCTCCAAGTCCTTTCTACACCAAGGAAGTGGATGAATTTTGCAAGAAATATGTATATCAGGCGACAGTGGATGCTATGGCAGCCGAGGGCAGAGAGTTTAAGGGGGTTATCTTCTTTGGCTTGATGCTCACGGAGGACGGACCAAAGGTTTTGGAATACAATGCCAGATTTGGAGATCCGGAGGCACAGGTTGTACTGCCGCGTATGAAGAATGATATTATAGATGTTATGGAAGCATGTGTGGATGGCACTTTAGATCAGTTGACGCTGGAATTTGAGGATAATGCAGCCGTCTGCGTGGTACTTGCATCAGATGGTTATCCGGTTTCCTACCAGAAGGGATTTCCAATCACAGGCTTTGATAAGTTCGACAATGAGGAGTATTTCTGCTTCCATGCAGGTACAGCCTTAAATGATGCAGGACAGATCGTGACAAATGGCGGACGTGTGCTTGGTGTTACAGCCAAAGGGCAAGGATTTAAAGGACGCCAGAGCCAAGGCTTATGCGGCAACAGACTGGATCTCTTTTGAAAACAAATATATGCGCCACGACATCGGCAAGGCGATTGACGAGGCGTAAAAAGAACCAAAGTAAAAGGTTTGTGAAACCTGGGAAGGCTTCACAAACCTTTTTTCATGTCTGGACAGTAAGCGAACATCAGCGGAACTGGTTGCTGTCTGCTTCATAATAATAATCAATGGCTGCCAGTCGTTTTTAAGATCTGCCTGATCGACATTCTCTGCCCGCACAAAACTCTGCAAAGGGATGGATATCGGTCTCTTAAATTCATGTTGACGACACTGAGCAGCATCATGGGATCTAGTGGTAAATTCATTTTCATACTCCTTTATAAACGAATGTGCTTTCTTAGACATATATATTATATGTAAGAATGAAAAATTTGCAAATGAAAATGAATTTACTACAAAAATTATTTAGAATACTGCGCAAGCAGGTTTCTTTAAAGTGGATACAGGATGGTGGAAAGGATCACACCAAAGAGTCCCTGCACGATGTTGAACGGAACACCGCTGGCTGAAGATGCCAGACCTGGTGGCAAGGTTTGTGCTTGAGAAACCATCGCCTGCTGCGAGTGCCATCAAAAAGATCTCAAATACAAAGTATCCAAATACCATGAAGGCTTCGCCAACGACACCACCGATCGCGGTAAAGGCTGCCTGCTTGCCACCGGAAACTTCGGAAAGTTTCTTGGTAAAAAGCACGGTAAACTAGGCTGGCAAATACAGCGGTAAGCATCTTGATGACAAAGGTTGCCGGTGCATAGAGAAGTATCCGCCAAATAAGTCAGAGAACATAGAACCAATACCGGCTGCAAGTCCGCCATAAAGTGGTTCAAGTAAAAATCCTGACAAAAGTACAATAGAATCACCTGGATGGATATAACCCATGGTAGGTGTCCGGTACCTTGATGATCATGGTAGCAACACAGGTCAGTGCTGCAAATAAAGCTGCAAAAATCAATTTTTTCGTTTTCATATTTTCCTCTTCTTTCTCTTATCTTGTCAAAAAGTCTTGCTTTTTGTGCGAGTAACTGAGTATCATTATATGCATAATTGGTTATGTGAAAATAACCATTTTAAACAAATTCGACCATACCAGATTAAAAAATACTGAAAACCTAGAGAAATACTAGGAAAAGTCGATTTTACGAAAAAAGAAAATAGAGGGATGTATATGCTTACCTATACTTTTTGAGGGAGGGCGAAAAACCCTACTACCAATATTTATATGAAGTATTAAAGAAGATATTGAGGAAGGAAGATTAAAAGAGGGGGAACACCTGCCGTCCAAGCGGGCTTTTTGCCAAGCAGTTGGGACTTTCCGTGATGACCATTGCCAGTGCCTATGAGCAGTTGTTGGTAGAGGGATATATCTATGCCGTGGGAGAAAAGGTTATTATGTGGCGGTGCAGCCCCTATCTGACAGAACCTTTACAAGAGGATGCGGTGAAAATTTTTTATTGAGGGGGACGATGCCAGCCACGAGGAAACAAAGGCAAACTGGCGGATGGATTTTGCATCCAACCATGAACCGGGAACGCTTCCCTATGAGTACGTGGTCACACCTGATGCGTGCTGTATTAAGTGGCCAATCGAAGGATGTGCTTGCCGTCGCCACCGCAAGGTGTCTATGAACTGCGGCAGGCGATCGCGGACCATCTGTATCATTTTCGCGGTATGCGTATTTTGCCGGAACAGACGCGATCGGTCGCGGGAACCAGTATTTGATCATCTGCTCATCAACTTTTGGGGAGAGACCATGTCTATGGCATCGAAAATCCGGGCTATCAAAAACTGGCGAAGATACTATGCGCATAATGGCGTGGACTACCGCTATATGGATGCGGATGCGCATGGACTTTCCATGGAGTCGCTGAAAGCAAAAGGTAGAGATCGTCCAGCCATCGCCGACCCACCATTTCCCGACCGGTATTGCTATGCCTATCAGCAGGCGGCAGAAGTTGCTTGCCTGGGCAGCCGAAAAAAGAGGGACGTTATATCATTGAGGATGACTATGACTGTGAGTTCCGTTTGGCGGTCTGCCCATTCCGACCTTGCAGAGCATTGATGGAGGCGGGCGGGGTGATATCTGAATACCTTTTTCCAAGAGCCTGACCCCCTCTATCCGTATCAGTTATATGGTTTCCACCGGACGCTGGTCGGAAAAATTCCAAGAGAATTTAGGCTTTTATGCCTGCACGGTGTCAAATTCTTGAGCAGTACACCCTGCTGCTTTTTGCAGCAGGGCTACTTTGAAAAGCATATCAACCGTATGCGCAATTTTTACAAGAACCACCGAAATCAGGTCATTGCCAAATTAAAGGAAAGCCGTCTGTGGCAGATGGCATCCATCTATGAGGAGGATGCCGGCTTGCATTTTTTCTTTTACATATTGATACACAAAAGAGGACAGCGTTATCAAGGATCAGTTGCAACAAAGGGGCATCCGCCTGCGGGGTATGAGCGATTATACCTATGACGGCAGTCAGCGATCCCGCATACATTTATCATCAATTATACGGCGATCGATCCGGCAAGACCTGCCAGAAGTTCTGGAAGAAATCTATCAGGTTTGTATAAACTAACTATTGTCTTGTAGAAAAACATGATTTTGCGCGAAAGCGATTGAAAAATAATCCAAGCGTGTTAGAATGATGGATGGAAAATAAGAAATAAATTTGTATGAAAGGAAACAGTTATGTTTGGATTTGGACAGTTAATTGACATTTTAAAAGAAAACCCAAAGAAGATCGTTTTCACAGAAGGAACCGATCCTCGTATTCTTTGAGGCATCCTCAAGACTCTTGCATCTAATTTCTTAGCACCGATCTCGATCGGAAAGCCGGAGGAAGTAGAAGCAGCAGCAGAAAAGAGTGGATTTAATATCCGTGGCGCAGAGATCATTGATCCAGCAAATTACGACAGAATGGACGAGATGATCGAGATGTTCTGCGAACTGAGAAAGAAAAAGGGCGTTACCCCGGAGCAGGCAAGAGGC
>VOFG01003918.1_pt1 | contig 48720 bp, 67 predicted proteins | sample 5384171 | NCBI WGS metagenome assembly VOFG01 (sample SAMN12384726, study PRJNA508395) | human gut metagenome | isolation source: healthy gut F | host: Homo sapiens
TCGCCGAATTTTGCCGTTCGGCATCCAGCTTCCCCAGCAGTCGTACCAGCCGTCGCTCTATCTGGATGTACTTTATGGGAAGATCCTCGCGGTGACGATCGAGCACCGCCATATTGTCACGCAGGGTATCGGAGTGATCCGTCCCGCGTAATAGATACCATGTACAGAATCCCGACGGATTCTCCCTCTCGGAACCTCGACTCCCCGCAATTGAAGACACCGTTTTGCGAAATCCTCGAGTCCGCTCACGCAGTCGCGCGCATGGGGAGAAGAAAGAACCCGGAGTTTTCGGATGTTCCGATCGGATGCGCCTCGGGACGGCAGATGCGGTCAGGCGTCGCTTCGCGCGAGAGTAACTCCGGAAAAAGTACTTTCATATGTTGCGGCACGAAAACGAAGCTGTCACCTTCGGTCGTGTCGAAAACAGTATTTTCGGCGCTGTCATACACCGCGTTGTAAACGGTATGCACCGTATCTATCTGAGACTGCATCTCGCAAACGCGGTTGCCGTTCGCTTCGGTATATCGGTTCACGATACCGCGTTCCACCGTGCGTGCAAGATCACCCGCAAAGGCGGTAAACTCGTCGAGCTCGTCTATTCCCTCCCCCAAAAGGTTGGTGAAGGTCGATCTCACAAGAAGCCTTCGTGACACGGCGCAAGCTCAACCGTCATATTGTCGCAGGATGCGCTTTCTCCGTCGGCGCTCCACTCTCCGACGTTCTTCACCTTCAGCACGTTGAAATCGTGACCCGGATATTCGATATATCCGCAGATCCCGGAGATAAGCTCCTCCCCGTCTGCGTATATGCAAAAGTCCCTTTCGGTAACGCGAAATTCAGCATTCATAAAACTCCTGTTCCGCCGCCTCAGTCGGCATGGTTTATTTTGGATGCTCCGCGGCATCCGTTTTTCTATGTATTCCACAATTGCGGCAATATCGGGAACAATTATCTCCGCCGCCTTTTTCACATCGTCCTCGGCATTTTCGACGGCGCATCCGTGAAAAAGCCGCAATCATGGGAAGATCGTTCCAATTATCCCCCGCCGTATATATCATGCCCTCATCGATCCCGAAAAGCCGGCGATCTCACCGAGCCCGGTCGCTTCGTTATCCCGGGCGGCGGCATATCGATCGATCTGTGATTTCTGAATTTAAAGCGTCCGTCGGCGATCGCCTCAGCTCATCCGCCGCACGGCGGACGGGAAATGTATCGGGAATCGCTATCATCTGATCTATCCGCCCGAGCTTCAGTATATCGGAGATATCGGTCTTGCTGTCGGACGGCAAGTCGGAAAGATTCACGGAAAAGAAATCACGATCTGAGAGCAGCAGCACAGCGCGCCGAGCCCGTTCAACCTTGCGCGTATTCACTGCCGAGGCAACAGCAGGAATGTCCGGTCACGATCCCGAATATTCCGGGCCCTCACTGCGAAAATACCGAATGGCGGAAAAACGAATTCTCCCGAAGGATCAAACGTGGCCGCGCTGTGTCTAAGAACTTAAGTTTGTACTTTAATTCACAAAAGTCCGTCTGTCAATAAGAAATTCAATGAAGCTTTCGAAAAATAAAAGTTTATTTTGTATTGACAATCGAGAAATCTTCGGGCTTATAGGGACACTGTTCGGACAAACAACAAAACACCGAGTAGAGTAATAAGCTCTGCCCGGTGTTTTGTTGTTGATGGGGTAGAGTGGGTAGAGAAAAATCGCAATTTCCCATAAACTCTCTTATAGTAGCTCTCTTATAGACTACTTTATGAAAAACATAGATTTACTCTACCCGCTCTACCCGTAAGGAGGAATATATACTCAACAGCCTGTCGGCTGAGTGAGCCGTTTAGGACTTTTTCAGTTCGAGAACAGCGGATTCAATCAGATTGTCGATGGTGTCAAGGTCGAGCTTGTAACCTTTTTCGTTCAGGTAGTTCAGAACATAGGTTTTCTTCTCAGCCCCTCGACCCGTTCCGTTGTAAATCATCTCAGCAGCTTCAACAGCTACCTTGACCCAATTCTTGATTTTGGCGAACTTCTCTGCATCAACCTTGGCTTTCAGGTAAGGGATGAGGAAGGTGGTGATGACAGCCACAATCAGAGTGATAATGGCAGAAACGATGTTGGTTAAATCAGTCATTTCAAATACCTCCTAAAAATTATCGGAAAAATGTTGTTCCTGCGGAGCGACCTTGTACTGCCGCATGAGTTTGATTCTGTTCTCGACTTTGGCTTTTGAGTAATAGAAGCCTGTCCCGGTTGCTACCTCGGCGGCTACTGACGGTATGAGGTAAGCAAGGGTGTAAGGTCGAGAGTGCGCCATATCATTACCATTGTGAAGATAATGACTACGGCGTTCATGACACCCGCAACAATGAGGATTTTCTTTGAGAACTCCTTCGGTTGCTTTCGTACTCTCCTCATACCGTTATCCCTCCTTACGCTTTGGTGAAAGTTCCCTTGTCTACCCATCCATAGACGGTAGCACCGCCGCCGATGACTCTGACAAGGTGGTAAGGGTGCTTGCCGTTATAGGTTTGCGTGATTTTCGCCTTGCCCGGTCGGCAGGACACCGCTCTGCTGCCGTTGGAACTCGAATAGTGGGTATTCCCGTTGAACATAACGGTATCGCCTACCTTCGGAATCCAAGCCGTCTCAGAGGGTGTAGGAGCGAGGTTTACCACGGTGAGGTACTTTGTGTTGACCGGGCTGCAAATAGCGTTCCTGCCGTCCTGAGACTTATCAATGACGGCTCTATCCCCTACGACCTCACGGATAATCCAATTCTTCGCCTTGACCCATCTGGGAATAGCCTTATCATTATAGTAGACAGCATCAGAAGTGAGTTTCACGATGTCCCCGACCTTGACAGTACTCGGCTTTTCGGGGGTAGGCTCAGGCTTGACCTCAGTCGTTGTGCCGAGTTTGGCGTTGACCTTTGCGGCAATATCTCCGTGTCGTTCGTAAAGATATGTACCGGGGCAAGACTTGTTCGCATAGTCTCTGTGAACAGTCATATTGCAACCGTCAAGATGATTCATGCGCTTATTCTTGTCCGTACTCCACACGAGCTTCTTGATACCGTTACGGCGGCAAATATCGGTCACAAGCTCAATGAGAGCGTTGTAAGCCTTATCCGTAACGGCATACGGCTCTTTGGTGTCAGAAGCCACCTCAATAGTGATAGCCCTTTGGTCGTTGGCGTTCGAGGAAGAACACCACGACCTGTTTTTCTCTTCCACATACAGACCGATAGAGCCGTCAAGCCCAACACCGTAGTTGGAAGAAGCCTGTCGAGAGGTCGGCTGAAAAATCTCGCCGATTCTCTTTGCTGTGCATTGACCCACCACACAATGAATGGTGATGGTGTCAATAGCGTGAGTTCTTTGCCCAGAATGATTAGGACTCAACAGAGTTACATTCACGAGCGGACTGTTTGTGTAAGCCATTATTTTAATCCTCCTTCTTTACAGGTAAATCTAAGAACTTCTCATGAAGGTCATCCATAACGCCGTTTGCGCCGAGAGAATGATACCGCTTCCAACAGTTTTCAAAGTTCTCTCTTGCGTAAACAGGGGCATAGCCCTTTTCGTTATACTTGTTATAGTCGGCAATCATCTGACTGCGGAGCAGAGCTTGAATGCCGGATTTCAGAGCCACGGTGTCATCCTTATTTTTTTTGATGAGGGAGTGCAAGAACTTGAATATACCTGCGAGAATGGCAGGTACTCCGAACAAGCAGAGCCATTGATAAATTGTCATTCCGTAACCTCCTCCCATCCGTAGACCCCCGGCTCCCAAACATTGTTGTTCACGGTGGACTGCCAATGCTTATTGTTATGAGAAACCTTGTCTCCCATAGAGTAGGCATCATGCGCCCCGATGGGCTGATACCATTCCGGGTACTCCTCCTGCGGATTGCCGATTTGAGTCCACATAGAAGGAGTCTCAGACGGCTTTGTGTTTTGAGCGGTCGTAAGGACATCGTGAATGGAACGATACAGGTTGCCGCCCTCAGATACGATAGCCCCCGCTTTGCCCGTCCAATTTTCGTCCCACTCGATAAACAGCTTCGGGTGGTCGGTGATAACCGCTTCATCAAGCTCACCACTCTCGGCGAGCTTGACAAAGACGATGGAGGAGATTTCTCTTTGCTCCTGTTCGGAGATTCCTGTTTTCTTAAAAACGCTGCTCATTCAAAGTTACCTCCAATCTGAGAAACATAACACGCACCTTCGCCCTCTCCACGAGTAACGACAACCTTGATGATGACACCCCAAGCTGCACCTGTTTTGGTTGTGTTCTCAAACACATGGACGAGACCGCCCGTTACGGAAGTCGTAGCATCTTCCCAAGTGGGTGAGGTGTCAAACCCATTGTTGCAGACATACACCTTAAAATCGGACTCAGCCGGAATACTCCGAGTGACAGTGATTTTGATGCGAGTCGGGCGAGTGTCGGAAGTATAAGGGCTTGTGTTTTGGATGGTAAAACCATTAACCGATTTCGTAAAGGTATAAGTTCTTACGATTGTTGAGTTACTGCCATCATTCGCCTTTATTTTCATCGTGTGAGAGCCATTGCTCAATTGAAGCCATGTAGTCCCGGTCACATAAAAGGTATTTGTCTCCCCAAGCGTTACTACATATGAACGAATAGGCTCATCGTCAAGCAGTTCATCAACAGTGACAGAATCATTGTCCGCATCCGTGACAGTGTAGGTTTGTGTAAATCCTTCGGTCTTTGTGCCGAGATTCGCATTTGACCCGGAGATGACAGGTGCTTTATTGTTGATGACTGTCCGAGATGCGCTTGTCTGATAATCACTCGTAGCACCCTGAGAATCATAGGCGCATACACGATACTGAACGGTAGTCCAACCGTATGTAATGCTGTCGGCATAACTGCGGTTTGCGCCCTTATAGACCTGAGTCCAAGAGCCTGTCCCAACCTTCCTTTGAAGGATGTAGCCGGAGAGGTTGCCGTCAGGGTCGGTCGATGCACCCCAATCAATAGTTGCGCTCTTGCCGCCGTAGACGGAAGTGGGCACATTGATATAGGAAGGTTTCGTAGGAGCTTGATTCCATACGAAGGTGTAGCATCCGTCAGCATCGGTGCTGTCAGATACCAAGAGAGAAGAGGAAAGATTCAAAGCGGGACGAACGCCAATGTGACCAAAGTAAGCAGAGCCGTTGCGGCCCAAACTACCATCCGAGTGGACACCCCGAGCGCCGTCGGCGAGCGAGTAGTTAGGCGTTCTCAGCCACCAATACCAAGCGGTAGTTTTACTCGAAGGTTTAGAACTCGAAGGAGTGTTGCTGAAACACTGCTGTGTGAGATACCCGATACGAGCGGTATTGCTCGTGTAGTACCCCACGCCGCACCTTCGGCGATGCTGTTTTCGTTAGAGAGACCGACTTCGGTTGTGGACGGTAGGAATACCTTGCGAACAACATCCTCATAAGAGCCGCCGTCTACACTCGGTTTGACAACACGAATGGTTGTCGAGAGAATAGCGGCTTTTCATCATCCGTAAAACCGTTCAAAAAACCGGGACGGCTTGCGTACTGAGTATTTGCATATACCACACTTGAACTGTTCGGCGATTGGTCTGCGCTATGAGCTGCGCTATACCATGCGCCACCTGCGGCATCTTTGTTGAGCCATTGGTCGAGGTTAGAGACGGAATAGCGGTTGTTACCGTAACTCTGTCGGTCGGAATTGCTGTTACTCGGCTCTTTGGCATCGAAACATCTCAGGTCAAGAATCAGCGGCGTGTAGCGTGATTGCATTTGTGGGATATGCGGGAGTGCATTGATGGTTTTTGGCAACCACAGTCCACACAATCGGCTGCGCCGTCTCTGAGTTTACCTGAAACTTACCGAACTTGACTTTCGCCCCGGTCGGCAGATTCGACAGTAATTGAGACATCTTTGTTATCCTCCTTGAATAGTGAATTGTATAACTCGTCCATCTCTCGAACGAGATGATGACAGTTACCTCGAAGAGCATGACCCTTCCACGATTGATAGGATTGATGTATGCTCTCCATTGTGATTAGTCCTCGGTCGAGCAGCTTTCGGAACTTTTTGAGTTTCCGGGACATATTGCCTTTGCTCCTGCGGCGTATTTTCCATACCGTCTTACCTGTTTCGGTGAGATAAATATGAAAACCAAGAAAGTCAATACCGTTTTTCAATGGAAATATCTGAGTCTTTTGATTCAGTTGCATCCCCCATCGGAGCGAGGAACATTCCTATGTCCTTCAAGCACTGTTTCAGATACTCCTTGTCCTCATGAATAAGGTAGAAGTCATCCATGTATCGACCGTAGTACTTGATACCCAACTTCTCTTTGATGAAATGGTCTAAGGGACTCAGGCACAAAACAGCGAGAAGCTGACTGCTCTGATTGCCTATCGGTATGCCGGGGTCTGCGGTAGAATCAATGATGTACCATAACAGCCACCTGACATCCTCTTCGGGTACATACGGCTCTAAAATCCTTTTCAGATACTCGTGAGGAATACTGTAAAAGTACTTTCGGATGTCGCACTTCAACACCCATCCCTCCAAGCCGTGTTGTCGGTAGAACTTGTGCATAAAACCGTCCAAGCGATTTAGCCCGAAGTCTGTACCCTTGCCGACCTGTGATGCGTAATTGTCGTAGAGGAAGTTCTTTCTCAGCAGGATTTCGAGTACATTGTCGCATAATGAATGCTGCACCACCTTGTCTCGAAAAGAGTTTGACATGACATCTCGTTCCTTTGGCTCATAAACTTTGAAAGTGTGATACTCTGAAAGTTCATAAGTCTTATCCTGTAATTCCCGGCTCAGACGGAGCAGATTCTCTAAGAGATTCACTTCAAACCGAGCCGTAGCGGGTTTCCACCGCTTACCTCTGCGAGCCAACTTAAACGCTTTGTGTAAGTTATCAAATCCGTAGATTCTCTCGTAATACATAATAATTCCACGCCGTATATAGCTTGTGCGTTGGTAAGACCAAAGCCCTTGCATCGACATTCATGTGTTTATCTCCCTTGCGGAAGAAGGGATGCACCTTCCTTTGATGATGGGTCACTGTTTTCACCATAAGGGTTACTCAGACTCGATTATCCATCAAATCGGGACGAACGCCATTGTTACCATTGTAAGCATTGTTGTTGTTCAAACTACCATCCGAGTTGACATTCCGAGCGTTGTTGGCGTTCGAGTAGTTAGGCGTTCAAGCGACAAGGCACACCCCAATGTGTTTACCGTTGCTTATCCTTCTTGTGCCAAGCTAAGGTCATATTCTTTACATCACTGATAAGCTGAGTCCAATAGACACAACTCCCGCTGCTGATATAGCTTTCCTCATACGCTTGCTCTACAAGGAACAGCAGATTCTTACAGGCGGTAACAGCTTCAAGCTGATACCTCAGCCGGAGACTCCGTTGCTCCTCGTCATTCAGCATATAGTCGTTTGCGGCGATGAGCTTTGTGACAATTTCCTTCGACAGCTCATAGATGTCTTTTACCATCATGAAGCGTTCTTTCTTTGGAAAATGCTTGTCGGTCTTTATCATCAGACGGCTATGCTTGAATACATCCTTTGCTTTGGCGATGACATTCATTTCGGTCGGCTCTTTACGATGCGAAGTATTTACTGCCATCTTAACACTCGATTCTGCTCAGAGACTTGTTCCATACGCCTGTAACGGCAATGCCCGTGAGGTCTCCGAAACTCATCATAAAAGGATTGCTTGTGATGTCATCGAAAACACGATTCATCAGCCATACAACTCTATCCTCAATGGGTTGAAGCAGAGCTTTGTTGATGTCCGTTCCTGTCTCCGTAATGGAGTCGGGAGCGGGTGTAAGCATAATACGCCCATCTTCTAACTCCTCCATATAGAAACAGTTGTCTCCAATAGCCACACGGTCTTTGATTTCTCTTGATACATACGCCATACGGCTTTCACCTCCTGATAGGTAGCATCCTCATCGCCCCGGATTTGAACATTCCGCTTTTTGGAATCCGTCAACCATCGAGTCGAGAAGCTGCTTGATTGCACATAGGTTTTCTTCAACAGCGTTGATGTCCGAGAAGGTACTCATATCTTCGGGAACATCGGGAACATCTGCCTGTTGGTGATAAGCGGCAATGATGAGTCTGACATTGGAGAGAATGCGTTTGACATCTCGTGCCGTAGGCAGACCGCTTCGTTCCCATACTTTACAGGATGTTCCGGGAGGATAGTGCAGCTCATCAAGTCTATCGCTGATATACTGAATGTCTCCTTCAATACGGTTGATGTCCGTGAGATTAAAGCATCCTTTCAACTCATAAGTTTCGACCGGATTGCCTGACAGTTTTGCATCAATCCATTTCTGAATCTGCTCCTGAGCGAAAGCAACATCTTCATCCGTCCTGTCATAAACAGGCTCAATCCATACTGTCATTACACAACCCTCCCTTCGCCTGTTCCTCTGAAAGCACCTGTAAACGAGTACTTGACCGAGGTCATACGCACTGACTCAGTACCAAACTTGTTTTCAGCGGTGATGATGTCGGTAGCATCGAGCCGAGGGTCGGCTCTCCAACCATCCATCTTCATGATTTTCGGTGACTCAGGCAAGCCTTGACCCATGCGCTTACTGTTGCTGCAACTGCGGTAGAGGTGATGAGCGGATTATCAACCGTCTGAGTTTCGCCGTTTTCCTCAGCATCGACAACATAATTGGAATCGGAGCTTTTGAGAAAGTCCCCGGTAACACGGATTGTCACTTCCGCCGCTGCCTGTGATTTTAAGATGACAGGTATTGGTGTAGTAGGTTGCGGAGACCAAAGTTCCCCCGTAACGATTGCCGTTGCGTTGACGGCACTCTGTGAATAGGTTACAACCACTTCCTTTGTACCGTTGACCGTCACTTTTCCGCTGAATAATTCTTTCCCCGTCTCGTCTGCGAAGTAGTTGTAAACTTTCGTGCTGACCGCCATAAGCGGCTTTTGCAGCGAGATTTCCGGGCGGGACAGGAGATTGAAGTGCGTGAGAGCATAATCCTGTTCCGTTGTCGAGATAGGCTCGATATGCAGCACTCCCGCTCTGTCGCAATAGATGACACAGCATCCTGCCTGAGCGATGTACTGCAAACATTCCGCTAAGGGTCTGAGCGGCAAAGGAGCGGTTGTCGTAATGGATTTCAGCGTATCGCTTACAATCCATTTTTTACTTCCATCATCATTGAGCGGAAGATTGGCTTCGGTAAGAACGCTGATTGCAAGGTCATAGAGAGTTGCCCCGGTAGACTTGTAAAGCCCTTTGGTATAGGTCTTTTGCATAAACTCCAAGAGGTCTCGTGCCGTAAACCTTGCTTCGATACCATTCTGAGGAGCTTCCCATTCGGAGAGATAAAACACCCCGGCAGGTATGTACTCGATAGTACCGTCATTTAGTTTCAGCCCATACTTGACACGCATTTCCTGTCGCTCCATGAGGTACTTCGAGAGACCTGTCGTGTTGTTCGGGTCATAGATGTTGTTACTGTTGTCGATAGAAAAGCCCATTTTGTTTACAGGGGTGGTTGCGCCTATCGGGTTGATGTCCTGCTCATGCTCATACCCGGTGATGTCCGATTTTCCGTAAACCTTGTTGACCCCAACAAAAATCTCGGCGATTCTCGGTCGATGATGAGGGAGACACCATTTGAGGATTTCAATACGGATGCTGTTATATGTCTCAATGTCAAACTCGACAACCGATTTGACAGAAGCATTATCCTCGACCTTGCACTCGGCAACTACGGTCGAGCCGTTGTATGCCGTAACCTTGAACACTTCTGCGTATTCGTTGTACGCAATACCCCATGTGATGGTGATACCGGGGATGATAGGCTCATGCACCTCTGTGAAGTCAATATCCACGAAAGGCACTCGGTCAAAGCTACCGTCCTCTTCGGAAAGAAGATTGCCGATATAGCCGTTGTCCCCGTAATTTGATTCGGGGATAAACCTTCGGCTACCATCAAGTAGCCAAAGGTTTTCCTCCAATGTCCCATAAGGTACGATGTCCTTATCGACCTCGCTTACAATCTGCGCTGTGTCTGCGATATAGATTGCACCGTTGTCTTTGGAGGTTGCATCCGCAAGAGCATCCGGGTCGGCTATGTCAAAAGAGATTTCGACATAGCTCTCATTGACAAGCTGCTGCTTTTGAACAGCTTTCCAAGCATCCGAAACATTCTGCATATTTACACCTCCACGAGAGAGAGCTTGCACTCAGTCCAACCGAGGATGTCTCCATTTTCCGGGTCTCGTCTCCACATCCCGGCACTTCTGTCGCTGACATACATTGTCTTTGTGACCCACCCTCCGGCACTTTGGTCGAAGAATGTTACCGTGTTGTAGAACTTACCCCCCGGCAGACTGCTTGAAGCACTTATTGATTGCCGCCCATTGCTCAACGGTCAAATACCGCCAAGACATCTCGACTTTGGCAACATCGTCTCGAATGACAGACCCGATGACAACTCCTTCGAGGTTACGGGCAGAATCTACGAGTGTTGCTGTGTTGCCGGAGTAGGCAGACGGCTCAGGAAAGGGATAGCTCCCAACAGTAACCAATGCTCTAAATGCCATTGAGAACACCTCCCGGATAAATAGTTGCGCCACGCTCTCTCTGCCGCTTCTCTACGGCTGCGGTTATCTGCTTGCCATCGAGATATACCCGGACATCAAAGTTACCGCCGTTACCACCGTCAGAAGCTCTCATAGCGGCAAGGACACCCTGATAGATACCCTCTACGATTTGGTCGTTGTTTGCAACAGCGGTACGACCGCCGATGCTGCCGACCATTTCCGCACCCGCTTCACGGGCAATGAAGGGTTGACCGACTTCCGGGAAACCGCCCGATGCAAAGCCGAGCTTACTGCCAACCCAAGAAGCTGCGCTTGAAACGGCGTTCGACACGGAGCTTCCGATGCTCGACAGGGTTTCCGATACTTTGCTGATAGCACTCTTAGCGGCAGATACCGCACTGTCGAACAACCCCTTAACCGCACTTATGCCGGAAGAGACAATGTTTTTCATGTTATCCACAAACCCCGTGATAGAGCTTACGGCGTTAGAGATATGCGATTTCAGATTGTCCCACACGGTACAAATGCTGCTCTTCATCGAAGAGAACGCCGTAACTGCCGTAGACTTGATGTTACCCCAAGTGGTCGAGAGGGTCGTTTTGAGACCACCCCATACCGTGTTCGTATTGGTCTTGACATTGTTCCATACATTCGCAATGGATGTCTTGATGTTGTTGAACACAGAGCTTGCGGTAGATTTCACCGAGTTCCAAGCCGTAGAAAGCGAGGACTTGATGTTGTTCCACTTTGTCGAGGTATCAGTGCTGATATTCCCCCATGCCGTACTGATAGTGGATTTCAGGTTGCTCCAAGTCGTACTTGCGAGTGTTTTGACATTCGTCCAAGTGGTCGAGAGCGAAGTTTTGATGTTCGTCCATGCGGTCGAGGTGTTGGTCTTAACATTATCCCACGCCGTAGAAATGGTGGTTTTCATGTTGTTCCAAACGGTACTTGCCGTAGACTTTATACCGTCCCAAGTGGTCGAGAGGAAGCTCTTGATGTTGCCCCACACCGTAGAAGCGGTACTCTTAATGGCGTTCCAAGCATCAGAGCAAGCCTGTTTGATACCCTCCAATTTCTCAGAGAAGAACTCGACAATGTTGTGCCAAGTATCCGCAATACCTTGCAGGAGACCGTCAATCAGGAAAGTACCGATTTCGGCAAACACCGTAGAGGGAGAATGAATACCGAACAGGTCTTTCACCCAATTTACCACGGGGTCTACCAAGTTTTCTTTCAACCATGTACCCGCCGAGCGCATTGCATCTCCGATACCGTAGAAGAAACCTGCCACGCTGTCGAGACCAAAGCCCTCGAAGAGACCGCCTAAGATGTCTGCGATACCGCCCAACGCACCGACAATAATGCCCGGAAGCTGAACAACAAGTTCAACCACCAATGCGCCGATTTTGGCGAGGATTTCGCCCCACTCGATGTTGGCGAGCATATTACCGATACCTGCACAAATGTCTTGTACGACCTTGCCCCAATCGGTTTCACCAACCACTTCGAGCAGCAGGTCGAGCAGACCGACAACAGCATCACTGAGAAGCGTACCGAGGTCTCCGAGCAGAGACATCCAATCAATCGACTCAATGGCATCCATAATCTGTGTGCCGATTTTGTACCATTCGACATTACGAATAGCCTGAGACATACTCTCGAAGAGTCCGAGAATAAGTTCCTGCGCCGTCTGAACAGCTTTTGTGAGGTCAATCTCCTCAAACCAACCGTTGATAAAGTCTGCGATTGCAAGTCCGAACTTCGTCCAATCGAAGGTCGTTACAAACCCGTAGAGGGTATCTACGAGAATCGTCCACTTCTTCGCAAAGGTCTTTCCAACCAAGCCGAAGTCGATTTGCTCCATCATGTGATTGAGGGTAGTTGCGATACCCGCCCCGATTTTATCGAAGTTGATAGTGTCGAGGAAGTTATACAGTACCTCGAAAGCAGACTGAATACCGTAGCCCAACTTGTCTCCGATACCTGCAAAGTCTACTTTGTCGATAAGCTCGTTGACCTTATCTCCGAGGATTTTGCCAACACCCGCCCAATCGCCGTTTGCAATAGCTTCCTTGATTTGGTCTATCCATTTTGCAAAGTCGCTGTCGAGCTGCATTTCCTCGAACATAGAACCGTAGTCCATGCCACCCGCACCGCCGCCACCTCCGCTGTCGGAGAGGACATTCAGTTCATCGAAACCTGCGGTAAGGCTTTTTGCGGCTTCCGCTGCACCACCTGCGGCTTCGGCATACTCGGTTTGAGTCTTGACGGCTTTCGTCCAAGTACTCGCCCCGGAGAGTTTTGCGAACAACTGATTCAGCACATTGATAAGAGCCACGGCTTTATCAATCACATACTCAATTGCAGGAGCGAGAGCGTTGATGAGCGGAGCAACCATCGCACCGATGGAGTTTTTGAAGTACAGAAAGCTCGATGCAATCCTATCCATAGAGGACGCAAGGTTGCCGCCAATGGCTTTACTGTACTGATATACATTGTTCGTTCCTTCCTTGAATGCGGTTGCAATTTGAGATAGGATGAAACGAATAGCCCGGTACATAGCAACACGACCCATAGAGCGAATAAATCCGCTGAACTTCTTAGTCGCACCGCCTACTGCGCCTTTGAGTTTCCCACCGATGTAGCTGCCGAGCTTTTTCATCGCCCCGAATACACTTTTAGCTGCGCTGCCGAGCTTTTGAAAAACCGTCACAATGCCCTTGAACGCACCCCCGATAACCTTTGCTACCCCGCCAAAGACGGTGGTTGCCCCGGTTTTGATAGAGGAAAAGATGTTGGCTGCAAAGTTTTTGAGTTGCGACAGCTTGCCTTTCGTCTCCTCAACATCCACACTCGGAGCGATAGGGACAGTTTCGGTAGAAGTTTCGGGAGGAGTAATGGTAGAGGTCGGATTTGCGTTTGTGATTTCACCGACCTTATCGGCAATTTCAGAGATTTTCTCAGACCCCGCACCGAGGTTAGAGAAGTCAATCTTCGAGAGCTTTCTCAGTTCGGAAACGGCGGCACTCAGACCGGGATTGCTCCCGGCATTTGCAAGGGACTCAACACCCTGTGCCATTTCCTTTAACTTAGAGATACCATCGCTGTTCATATTGGCAACAGCGTTACTCATCTCAGTCAGCTTTTGGAGGGAGTTCTTCAACTTCGTCAACTCACGCTGTGCATCGGTAGTCGAAGATTCAATTTCGATTTGTAAGGTGTCAATCGTGTTATCCACCGTCTACCTCCTTCCCGGCTCGAATAGCAAGCTGTGTATTGGTCTTTGCCGCCCACGCTGCCATTTTTGCCTTTGTTTTTTCGTATCTAAGGCGTTCTTGCCGTTCCTTCTTTTCTTTGACCTGCTTTTCGGTAACGGCATACGGCTCAGGAGAGTACGGAGTAGGCTTCGTACCTTTCTTTGCAAAGGCTTGAAGAATGGGAGACACATCGCACAGAGCTTCGTAAAAGTACATTCCCTGTAACCAAAGGTCTTGATTCCTTCGCCGCTGCTTTAACTCGTCAGCCCTTCGGTAACTCTCTGTCAATCGACAATCTCCATCCCAAAACTGTTCAGGGGTCATACCGATAGCCAAGTAGTATGGTAAGTGATTGTAGAACACCTCAGTATAAGAAAGGGCGGCAAACCCTTTCGATTCGCCGCCCCGGTGGGGTTGCGAGTCACTTACCAACTCGTTCCCCAAGTCAAGTTTCCCTCGGACTCCTCCGGCTCATCGACAAGTGCTTCGATAGGCTCGTTATACATCTCAGCGAGTCGCATTACCAAGTCCATCTTATTTGTCATCTTCTCGAAAATACGGTCGATGACCTCACGCTTCACGAAACGATGGTGAGCGAGAAACGCTCCTGCAAAGAGGGCGGGAAGAGTGGTAAGAGGTTTATCGGAAATATCCCCGATGTTAAACCCCTGTTTTTCGAGAGCTGCCACAGAAGCTCTCGTGTATTCGAGGGTATAATCCGTACCCTCAAAGGTAAAGTTGATAGTCTTAGCCATGATACAATCCTCCTTGTTTCACGGTCTTAGGCAGAAGCTACGGTGATGGGAGTGGAAGGAGCGATGGTGATAGTCATATCGACCACCTCGTTCACGCCGCCGCCCACAACGAACACATTGAGCTTACCCTTGAACTCGAACTTGCCCTCAGACCCGGTAGGCGTGACAACACCGTTCGACTCAGTACCGCCAAACCAAACGGCGAACTCCGTTTCGGTGTCCTTCATAGCGGAAAGAGTAGCATAGTCATCTTTGTCATAGTTGGCAGTAAACTCCAACGCTTCAAGAGACTGAATGCCGGGGATGTAGGTCTGCATACCATCCGAAAGGGTTGTGGTTTCAAGCATTTCGGGCGCACCGCCGAGGTCGGGGAAGTCTTTGATGTCAACGACCTTGCTATAAGTGCCGCCGCTTGCGGCTTTCTTCATCAGAAAGACCTTGTAAGTGGAAATAGCCATTACTTATTACCTCCTGTAAATTGTTTGATTGGTAGAGACGATAGCCGTATATCGAGTAACCATTCGATAAATAGTGGCATCGTCCATCGAAACAGGGTTTTTCATTGTGCGGGTAAACCCAAGACCCAAGAGAATATTGTCAATGACGGCGATAATTTCTTTGCACTCGGTCTTTTTTCCGCTCGTTTTATTCGAGTAGACATTGACCTCATACATCAGATTGGCGTGATTTTCGTTGCTCCCGGAGTCTTGCGTTCGTTTAACCGTATAATTATCGGCTTCCACGATGCTGACACATGGGAAAGACGAAGGACTACGCACATCCTCTCCATAAACATTGACCTTCGGGAACTGAGTACGAAGTTCGGTAGCGACCTTCGTAAAAATCTCGTTTTCCACATCAATCATTTACCGAACACCTCCTCAGCGATTTTTGTTATTTGCTCTCGCACTTTCTTAGCGGAATCATATAACGCCCGGTTTGCCGGATTACCGTATGTTTTGACTTCGCCTTGATGCTTGCCCTCAGTGATGACCTCACCATTTGTTCCGGGATTACCTGAGTATCGCCACGAGTCGAGCTTACCTAAGTGATAGCCATACCCGCCACGAGTAAAACCGAAGTCTCCCGCTTTCGGATGACTCTCGGCTGCGTAATGCACACCTGCGCCAAACTCAATGAAAGTGATAGATTTACCTGTTGCGGAGATAGCCAACTTGCTTTTTGTCTATCCAAACAGGGGTGTTGTTCACTCGCACATCGTTCGTGCCGTCATATATTGCATTCGCAAACCGTACAGTTGCTTCTTCGATTCCGATTTCGGCAAGCCGCTCCATAAGTGTATGGACTTTTTCATCCAACTCCTTTTGATAGCTTTCGATTTCGGCAATCGCCTTGTGCAGCGTTCCGAGAGTACACTTGATTTTCTTCACGACACTTCCACCTTGCTTACCGCAAATGAGACCGTGTTGAGAGACCGAGCGACCTTCTTTACAATATAATCGTAAATCAGGTTTCCGTCCTTATCGTAGGCGGGAAGAGAGTCGATACAAAGGACAGAGTGTTCATCGACTGGGCAGGTAACATCGTCCGTGATAATGACCTTATCGTACAGAAGAGAGTTACCGAATTGCTCAACCTGAGCTTCACCCGTAGCGGCTGACACATTGGCTTTCATCTCAACGGGAGACTCATAGACCACTTTGTATTCACCGCTGTCATTGCCGTACTCATCTTTGATAGCAACCTTTTCTTTGAAGAGTGCATAGTAGAACTTTCGCTTATTTCGGTGTAAGCATCTCATTTCAGAACCCCCGCAAAAGGAAGTACTCTCGATAGCATTGACTCAGGTACATCGGCATTTTCGTAGGAGCGGTTGATACCATTTTCACTATGGTAGGTCTCTCCTTCCGCACCACGCTTGTTGAGAAGATAACAAGCAATTTCAACCTGATTGGTTGCGTACTTGTCCGGCACTATCTCAACATCATCTCGGTAGGGATAGGCTCTTTGAATAACCTTCCGACCTGCCAAAGAAAGATAGGCAAGCAACACGCTGTCTGCGGTCTCTTCGCCCTTTTCCTCATTCAAGAGAGATTTGAGCATCGTGAGTTTTTCCTCATCAGTCCATACCATGTTGCTTGCCTCCTTTCATTTTTTATGCAATGGTAAACCAACCCTTATCCTTCGGACTATCGCCCGTTGCGGGAGTGACAGCAACATAACCGTTGCCGACCTTTGCATAATAGGTCGTACCTGCTGCGGCAGTAGTAGCGGTAGCTGCGGTCGCAGTACCCTTGAAAATCTTCACGACCTTCGTCTCATTGGTAAGAGCCGCAAGATAATACTTGCGAGAGAAGATAGAGTTCTCACGGGTGTTAGCATCACGCTCCTGCTCGATTTCAACGCCCTTCTTATTGAAGAGGGTGACGGCTTCCTTCGTACCTATGTAAATAGAGCCGGAAGTTGCATCCTTCTTCGTATAGATGTTCACACCCGCCACAGTGCCGACATAGCCATTCTTAGCGAACGCTTCGACATACTGCAAGGTGTCTTTCAGTTCCTTACGGATGTCAGCGACATCGGCAGGAGACACAAAAGCAAAGATGGTAACATCTTCGAGGTTTTCAAGGGCAAGAACGGACTGAGCATCAGCAAACATATCGAAGTTAAACTTCGTGCCAACGACTACCTGAGTAGCCTTTGCGAACTCAGCATAAATGTCCTTGTTGACAGTGTTGAACATATCAGTACCCATGTGACGAGTACCGACAGGGACGAGCTGCGGGTCGGTCATAGCCTGTTCATCGTAGTACTTGAATCTATTCTGAGCGAGCAGAATCTCATACTGCTTCTGAGTGTAACCAACCTCGATGGACTTTGTGTTGCCGTTGCCCATAGTCAGCTTCTCGGTACCATCGGTAGCCTTATAGACATTGATTTTGCGAATCATGCCGGGAGTACCGACAAGGTTGTTGTCAACGGTGCAGAACTGCTGCAAGTCGAGATGAGACTTGTACTGGTCTTCTACCTCGTTAGACAGGTAAAAGTTCGGATATACGGTATTAGCCATTATTCATTACCTCCATAAAGTTTTTTGTATTCTTCGGGATTCTTTTCGGAATACTCAAACCGCTCCTGTGGAGACATTTTTCTCAGTTTATCGAGAGTCATCGTGCCCCCACCGTCTCCGGCAGGGGAGCAGGTGTCTTTTGAGCAAGTCCGCTTTCAGAGTTTTGTCGTGCGTTTCGAGGAACTTTTTCTGATTGGCAAACACCTTAGCGGTATCTCCATCAGCCAAAGCCTTAGCAGTAGCATCGGCAAGAGCTTCATCATAACCGATAGCAAGGAATTGAGCCTTGTGTCCGGCAATGAGCTTTTCCTTTTCCATTGCTTCGACTTTTGCACGAAGAGTAGTAAGCTCTTCCTCGTTTGCCTGTTTCTTCTGTTCCTCCTCGGACAGAAGAGCATTGTGCTTTTTGCGCCACTCAGCAGCTTCGGAGTTCGCCTTAGAAGCGGCATTCTTGTACTTTTCCAACTCAGAGAAGTTGTCCTCATACTCGAACGCTTCAAGAGCTGCGAGTTTTTCTTCCGGGGTCATCTTGTCATACCCTTCGATTTTGGTGATGTCGATTTTTGCCATATCAATTACCTCCTGCGTTTAATAAGGCTGTTCACTCAGCACTATTGTCTGTTTTACGGTCTTGTCTGACCCTTGCGTTTAGAGTTCACTCTCATATATCAAGCCTTTCGGCTGCTATATCAAAAAAGAACAGGGGCTACAAGCATTTCGCTCATAGCCCCTGTTGGCTGTTTCCCTCTACCCATTTGCAGAGGTCTTAATTTTCACTTTTCGTTGAATCTCGACTACCACGAGTCGATTGTTTTCTCGCTTCAATTCAACCGAGTTGCCATGTTTGAGGATTCTTTGAATCTCCTCAATGACCTCAGCCGTAAACAGCTTCGAGTCAATTACTGCTGTTGCCATCAGTCTGTACCTCCCCAATATGGCAGAAGATAACACCTGCACCCCAAGTGAGGTTTCGGCGGTACTTTTGCAATGTCGTAGATTTTCCCGTCTCGCTTTCGACACTCAACACAACGCCGTTCGTCCTTCATTGTTACCCATATTACCTTTTCGACATCGTTATCGAGATAGGCTTGTTCAACTGCCTTATCGGTGATGTCGATAGCATACTGTGTAACCATGTTAGACCAATAGCGAAGAGCGGTTTCAATTTCTTTTGCACGATTGTCGCTTGCAAGAATACTCTCGGCAAACCGAGCGCACTTTCGTTCGATTTCGTGCATATACACATATTTCGTTACAGGGTTATAGTCGTTTAGCCATCCGAGCAACCAAGCGACAGAGATTGCATTTGCAAACTTGCCGCTTTGGTCTTTGTAAGCTCGTTTGGCTATTAAAAGGAGACCTTCTTCTGTTATCTTCTCCAACTCCTCGTAAAGAGATTTGGAGGACTGAATAACATTCAATTCGTCAAAGGAGGTAAGACCGTTGAACTGATTGAATAACCGAATGAACTTCTTCCGCATATAACGGATGACCTTATCGGTATATTCGTACATCGTTCACACCTCCTTGTCGAGTAAAGCGACCACATCAGAACGAGACAACCTGAAAGTTCCCTGACTTCCGTCTGACAAAAACAGGTGAAGAACAATCTCTCCGTTCTTATCGCAAGAGCCGTCAATCGCTTTTAGCGTTGTCATCATTGTCCTCGCTTTCATCCGACTCATCCTCACTGCCGTCATCTTTGTGAGCAGAATCAGTTTCCAACTCTTTCAGAAGTTCGGCTTCACGCTCTTCGGCGTATTCCTTGCTTTCGGTATAAGCGAGTTCCGGGTCTACGAAGAGACCACAGTGTTCAAAAGCGAGTCGAGGATGGATTTTATTATTCGAGAGCATCGTAGTAAGCACTTGCGCTTTTTCCTGAATGTTCTCGTAGTTACGGCGAGTGAAGCGTATTTCGATTGCAGAGAGCTTTAAGTCCATATCTCGAAGAGTGTTTGCAATGGAGATAACCAACCGCAAAAAACTCCTTTTCGGACATCTTGAACATCAGCTCAGTATCTTTCGCTCTCGCTTCGGCGGCAGACCAACCATCACGCATAATGACCGCCGACCCGGTATCGCTCGTAGAGCTGCCGCCGTTTCGGTTAGGCATACCGCAAATGGTAAGCACCGTCTGATACATATAATCGACAAGAGTCTGAGTCTGAGTCTGATTGAGTTCCTGAACGAGATACTTAGCATCCCCTTCAAGCGGAACTTTCAGACCGCCGTTTTCCTTCAAAGCCTTGAAGTCATCGGAGTCGATGTCAACGCCTTTGAGAAGAAGAATAGACTGAACAAACTGCTCAATGCCGTCAAGACGGTTACTTCCAACCTCGTTGATTGCATCGAGGAGAGGGAGGACAATCTCAAACGCACCGAGCCGAGCGGTATTCGCCGGATACTCGATGATTGGAACACATCCGAGAGAATGCGGCTCTGCTTTGAGAACTTTACCGTCTTTAATTTCAAAGTACATTGCATCGGTGTATACGCTATACACAATGCTGTTATCTTGTTTGATAATGTACTTTACACCCATCTTGCGTTTGTTGCCGAGACCATTATGATAGACCACAAAGGAGTATCGAGGGTCGAGGGTATAAATCTCAAAAGGAGCTTCGTCAACAGCATCGTCAACGGCATCCGGGAGTACCATGCGGAAAGAAGTACCGCAGATAGTAAACCAATCGGCAAGCTCTTTATCCTTCGCCGCCTTGTCCTCAGCAAACACAAACTCGTTGAGCTGATTGATAGCTTCGGAATGTTTATCACTTCCACCACGACAAACATACTGAATCGGCTCACCCATGAGATAGCCGACCTTGAAAGACACAATCTCGTTTGCCCGGTTTTCGACCAACTTATTGTTGATTTCCGGGCGAATATCTTTTACTCTTTCGAGAATGGGCTGTTTGCCCTTGTAATAGTCGTAAAGGTACTGAATGTCATTCTTGTTGACATCGTGAGTTTCGAGAGCCTTATTCAGAACTTCCACGACATTGTTCCTGTCGATGACATCCACATCGGTATAGATGACAGTCCTGCCTGTCAATGTACGAGTCATAGCCACTCAGCCCACCTCCTTCAAGTACCTATTCTTATACACATACCATTATAGCATATCTTCAATGCTTTGTCAAGTGGTTTTGTGTAAATAAACCATTGGAGAGCAAGAAAATCAAAAAGTCCTTCGGAAAACCTCACAACGCCCCATCGGATTTCGCACCATGCTCACAGCCATTGTAAGACTATCGGGGGCATCGTCGTTTTTGTTCTTGCCAAGCATTTTATAGGAAAACACATTCTGCATGAAGAGGGAGTAGGCTTTATCCCGTTTTCCCGGCTCTCGAAAAATCATCATCTCTCGAATGTCTGGGGCTTTATCGAAAATGCGTTGATATTTTGCCTTGTCGGTGGGAGCGGCTTTCGTTGTGATGTTCAGACGGTAGCCCTGTTTCTTCAACTCTTCCTCAATGCCCTCCTTGTACGACTCGGTGGACTTATTTGCTTCAACCTGCATCGCTTGAACATTGTGTTCCATGACCGCCTTAACGAGCAGCGGTTGAGTAACCTTCTTGTCCCGGTTGTCGTACACCACATCATGAACATAGATGTCCTCGCCATACTGATAACAGACCGGGGATGCAACAAAGTCACCGCCGCCGAACGCCGGGTCTACCGCCATAAAGATACGGTCAGGCTCAACATCGGTCGGGAGTTCGCCATTGTAATAGCGGAAGTCATCCGGGGTGAACAAAGCACCGTCTCTTTCAATCGGCTCACCCATATACTGAGCTGCCCAAGAAGCCATATCATTGTTGCGCTCGAAGGAAGCTCGCCGCTGTTGATAGTACTCTGTACTGAAACCCACACCGTAGTCGTAATTGAATTGGCTCTCATCGTTTTCATCAAGTGCCGACAGATTGATGACCGCAAAACGGCGGGTCTTGAATCGCTCATCATTTTGCAGAAGTTCCATACGAAGTCCTGCTGGGTCTATCATAGACCATCGAGTACCACACCAAAGGATTTTTGCCTTTTCCTTCGCACGAGGAAGAAGGTTGTTATCGACTTTGCTCCACGCAGACATCAAACGGTCTTTATTCATTGCTTCCTCAATGCCGCCGATAAGGTCATCGGAGATTTCGACACCATTACAGTCACACGCACCGTTCAGAGTACCGTAGAGGGAACGACAGGTCAGTGAGGGATAACGCTTTTTGCGGTCGATGTTCAGGGTCTCATCGGCAGAGTTGGTCTGTACCACCTTCGCAGAAGGAAATACATCCTTCCACAGATAGGTTACAGGGTCTTGAATTGTCTCCAACACGCCGTTGTAGAACGCTTTGGTGATGGTATCGGAGTATGCAGAATACAGGTTGGATGACTCGCTATTGCGCCCGATGAGCCAAGTGACAAAGAACATCAGAATGGTGGTCTTACCGACACGAGGCGGCATGGAGATGAACAGTTCATCAAGTTCATCATCTACGAGCTTTTGCAGATTATCCACAACCTGTTTCAGAATACGGCGGCGGGGCTGATAGAAACGCTCCTCCGGCTTTCGGTTAATTTCGATGTAGAGAAGATAGCTGTCGAACTTGTACGGTGCATCGAATAGCAAACTGCGCCGATACAGGTCAAACAGTTTTGCATACGCCGAGGTTTTCATTCCACGGCTGATATACGACCGCAACTCAGTGTTGGTGTCGTGCGCCAACTTGAAGTCGGACTCCTCGATACTACGGCAAAGCGAGAACACATCCTCGTATGCCCGATAGTCAGAGGGGTCTTTTTGTATTTCAAAAAAAATATTTTGGATATGAGTTTTTCGTTATCCACTTTCATTACCTCCCAAAGAAAAGGACTACCCGAAGGTAGTCCCTGTTGACTGTTACTCATCGCCCTGTTGCGAGAGCCTTAATCCCATAAATAACCTGCAACCCACTCAAAACGGCTGCGCCATGAATCATTTTCTTTTTTCTCTTTCTTTGGCTTAGGGAGTTTTCCTCCACATAAAGCGTATATACCGTAGAACGGCAAGAGGATAAGAGTAATGACGAACGCAAAGGTATAGATAAATACATACCCGATTATCTTGAAAAACATCTTAAACGCCCATATCATCGTTTAGCCCTCCTTTTTGAGAATCGGCTCGTGAACGCCCTTGACCCAATTCATATCCTTGCCGTACTTATACATCCCCTCGTAGAAGGGGCGGTTATCCCGGATGCTTCTTACATTGGACTCACGGAAGGGTGTACCTTTGCGGGTGGTATAACCTGCGGCAGTTAAACCATCAGCGATGTCCCAAAGGGTACGACCTGCATCCAATCCCTCAAAGACTGCTTTAACGATAGGCACTTCGTCCTCATTGATGACAAGCTGACTGTTTTCCACCTTATACCCATAAGGACTACGACCGCCGCTATAACCTCCGGCTTTCGCCTTGATTCTACGACCGCTGCTTGTTCTCATCGCAATGTTACGCCGTTCCTGCTCAGCCACGAAAAGCATGATGGAGCGATAGATACCGCTTAGACCGTTGTCATCATCAAACTGTTCGCAGACACTCAGGAGCTTGATGTTCTTCTTTTCGAGAGTGTAGAGGTAGTAGAAGTAGAGCTTAATGTCTCTCGCCATACGGTCGGACTTTGCAACGATGACCGCTTCATAGGGAGGATTAGTTACATCAGTTCCATAGAGAATCTTGTCAAGCTCAGGGCGATTGTCTTTGACACCGCTCACAGCCTTGTCAATAAACCATTCCACGATATTGTAGCCATTCTCGTTGGCGTAGAGGAGAATGGATTGTTTTTGAGAGTCAATGCCGAACTTATCGTCTCCGACCTGTCCTTCGGTGCTGACTCGAATATATCCAACTGCGTTTTTGAAGTTCATGGTATCTTCCTCCTGTTCGCATTTATTATATCACAAGTTTATGCGAATGTCAATAGGTTTTTGCGAATTGTCTTTTTATTTTTTGCGAGTGGTTACGACCCTCACCCGCCCCGAAACCCTCGCCCGGTTTCCCCCTCCGGGGGTATGCTGCCCCGGAACGCCTGAGCAGCGAGCAACGCCGAGCCGAAAGCCGGACAAAATGCAACTTGAAACGCCGAACGGCTGACAATCGCAGAAAATCTTGAAAAACTTTCGCAGAAACTCTTGACAAGTAAATGCGAATGTGCTATAATGATACCGTAAACAAAAGAGAGCGCACCCGGAAGCCCTGAGAAAGCAAGACCGGGAACGCTCACACAAACCAACCCACGCCGGGCGGCTGCTCCTCCATTATAGCACAAACCCGGCACAATTACAAGGAGGAAACACCATGAAAAAAACAATGTTGACTTGCGACACCCTCGACCGCTTCGAGAAGTTCATCAACCCCGAAACACTGACCGCCGAACAGGTGCAGGAGGTCGAACACCTCGCATATTGCGCCAACATGGGCGCAGAGAGCAAGGAAAGCGCATGGACTCGCTTTTGTGAGCTTGTCAAGCACTTCTTAAACCTCGACATCATCGACACCGAGAGACACCCGAACATCAGAAAGGCAATAGCAGACCACGAAGCCGAAACCCTCGGCAAGTTCAATCAAGAGATTGAAACCAAGACCGCCGCCGACATCCTCGCAAGTTGGTATTTGAAGCAGTACACCACCCCGAAAACCCTTGAAGCCATCAAGAACACCGCACCCGAAGAGAAACCCGCCGCCGACATCCTCGCCAAGATGAAGGCGAAGAAGGCAAGAGAGGAAGCCAAGAACACGGCAAAACGCCTTGAAGCTCTCGCCCTTGCCGAGTCCTGCAAGCTCCCCGAATCGGTCAATATTTCGGTTGAGTTCACCCGCTCCCGCACATGGGGAAGCATTCCGCACGCCACCATTACAGCAGAACAGCGGCGCACCTTCGGAACGGCGAGCGGCTGCGGCTATGATAAGGAATCGGCGGCAATTGCTTCCGCTATGAATCAAAACCCCGAAGTTATGCGGATTCTGTACGACCACGCCGAAAGCGGCGAGGGTTTCCCGTATTCCGTCCATACTTTCGCCGGGCTGCCGTCCTTTGATGGTGGTTGCGGGGTCTCCTGCTTCCGCTCCGTGTTCGAGGCTTGCGGCTATGAGTGGCGGCAGGTCGGCAACGGTAAGACCTTCAACGCCTACGCAATCACCCGCAAATAAGAACGAAAGACACCGAGCCGGGGCAGTTCGTCCCGGCTCATTTCGTAGGAGGTGAAACAATGCCGAAAGAATGGAAAACGCCCGGAGGAACGGCGGCGGCGGTCTGTCTCGATATGCTTGAACAGCCGCATTTACTCATTGCAGGAAGCACGGGAAGCGGTAAAAGCGTACTTTTGAACACGCTTATTTATACCGCACTTTATAAAGCTCCGCACCGTTGCCGCTTCATCCTGATAGACCCGAAACGGGTTGAACTTATCGACTACAAGGAACTACCGCACACGCTTATATATGCGAGTGAGCCGCCCGACATCGCCGCCGCTTTGGTGTACGCTGTCGAGGTCATGGAAGAACGATACAAGCGAATGCAAGCCGCCCGGCAGAAGAAAAGCACCGAGCCGGACATATTTGTTATTGTGGACGAGTTCGCCGACCTCATGACCACGCAGAAGCGGGAAACCATGCAGCAGATAATACGCCTTGCACAACTCGGAAGAGCTGCAAACCTGCATTTGATTCTTGCGACCCAACGACCAACACGGGACATTATCAACGGTCAAATCAAAGTCAATCTTGATTCACGGGTTGCGCTACGGTGTCCGACCGCTCAGGACTCCCGAAACATCATCAACACCAAAGGAGCGGAAACGCTGCCCCGCTACGGTTTCGGGTATTACCTCACGCCGAAGGGCTGCGAGCTTATCAAAATACCCATGACACCGCCCGAAGCCATAGCCGAGCGGGTGCAATGGTGGGAAGTTCAGAAGCCGCACAAATCCATATTTGACCGCATAGCCGCCCGGAGATAATGCCGGGCGGCTTTCCTCATGCCCTCACGGAAGCCCGTAGAAACGCCCACAGAGCCACGCAAGGCGGCGTGGGTATAGAGATACTACCCGACACGCAAACGCCACACAGAGAGCCGCAGAGGGCGCATAGAGCCACGCCCGAAAAACGACCGAGAGACCCACCCGGAGCAGCACCGCCGCCCGAATGGGTCTCTTTTCGTTCACTTTTCGTTTTATTTCGGCGGGAGTTAGTCGGGGCGAACTTTGCCGAGCTAATTTTCGACCTTCTGAAAAGTCCTTTCTGCGGGTTTTCCGAAAATGAAAAAGTTATTTTTTCTCAGCCGTTTTCCTCACCGTCATCGGATGGAAGTTCATCAACCACCACGGAATCAAGATAACGCTGTCGCACCTCTTCCGGGTCTCTTGCTTCACCGAGAGGGTTGTTCGGCGTAACAATGATGTCCTGCTTGTCGGCATAACCGAAGTGATTCTTTCCGAGGAAGATTCCAACGACCGGGTTAATCTTGCCATCGACCATCCAATCTTCCCACATTTCTTCGAGAATTGCCCTCGCTTTTTTTATAATGGGGGTGTGGCTGCGTTCTCTGCATTCACCAACCTGCCATTGATAAAATGTCTTTCTCTCAATACCAAGTGCATTACACATCCCGGAAACAGTCGGCTTGATGTCATCTTCCACGCAATGATTGAAGTACCAAATGATACGCTCTTCAACCTGTTTCTCATCGGATATATCAATCACGGGCAAGTCCCAACTCGCAAGGGCGTGTCGCAAATACCGACCCCTATCCCCCGGTAAAAGATTTTCATTTCCGTTCCAAGAAAGGTCTTTCCTTTCGTTCCCACCTGAGCCTTTTGGTCTCCCTCTTTTTGCTACCTGCTGACCGATGTCAGTCAATTCTTTGTCTTTCATCTCGTATGCTCCTTTCTGCCTGTCGGGTAGAGTGGGTAGAGGAAAATCGGCTTTTTCAGTAAAGTCCTCTATATAGTACTCTCTATAAGACACTTTATAGAAAAAAGCTAATTTACTCTACCCACTCTACCCAAAACGCTCGCTAAACAGGCTTTGCGAATAATTTATGAACAAGTTTTCAGAGAAACACCGTCAAAAACAGTGTACCCATGTGATACCTTCTTACCGTTGTGCCATTCTGGGTGTTGTTCGAGTCCGGCATTGAACTTTTTCGATGTGCAGACATAATACCCATTGCTCTTACACCAAATCTTATAGGCATCGAACAGGCTCTTTGCCCTCGTGCTTGCATCCTCATTTCTCTCGCAACGCTCTTCGAGAAACTGCAACACAAGGTCGTTATCACGCTCGTACTGCTTGATGACTTCCTTCATCTTCTCGGACATTTTCAGCCCGAAACGCTTATAGCGGAAGTACCCAATCACGAGCCAAGTGAAGATACCCTTCATCGCTTCGGGCGTTCTGAAAGCATCCTTCAAACTTTCGTCTCGCTCTTCTTCGGTGAAGTGCCTGTTGAACTCGATGACTCTCACACGGTCGGAAGCGAACAGGGATTTATCCTGCACACTCGGAAGGTCGTTGCAGGACAGCCACATTGTGAACTGCGGGAGGAAGGTCATCATGCTCTCGTACAGATTCCGGGCAGTTATTTCCTCGCCGCCCGTGAGCTGCTTGATAACCTCCTCATCGAGTTTACCGTACTGATTGCTTTCTGCCATTGTTACAAACCGCTTTCCTTTAAGGGCGGCGATGGTGGGAGAAGCTGCTTCTGCGTTCTTTGCCCGGTCGGTCTTACAGATAATCGACACGGGGAGACAGAAGCATAATCTCCGAGCAGGTGATGAATCGTCCCAAGCAGCGTTGACTTACCATTGCGTGTTGTCTTGCCGTGAAGGATAAACATACACTCTTCTTTGGAAGTGCCGAGCATAGAGTACCCCAACGCTCGTTGTAGATAGTCGGCTTTCTCCTTGTCGTTACTCGTAACTTCACGGATGAACTCTTCCCAACGCTCGCAGCGAATGTCATCTTGCATGGTGTACTCAAAATTGGTCTGCATCGTGAGATAATCACGCCAATCGTGTTCCCGGAAGCTCATGGTCTCCAAGTCGTATGTACCGTTGAGACAGTTGATGAGGTTAGGGTTGGCATCGAACTGAGATGCTGAGATAGGGTAGACGGAAGCAGCATCCTTCATCAACCTGTCACGGAAACGCCTATCCCCCATCTTGTTTACAAACGCAAAATAGCTCTTGCGCTTTTCCTCATCGGTGATTTCTCCACAGTATAAGACCATTAAACGGGTGAACTCCTTGATTTTCTCAGCCACAAGCAGAGAGCCGACATCCTTGCGCCATGCGCCATTGTCGTAGGTGTACCACGACTTCGCTTCCGGGCAATACCGAGTATCATTCTTATAGCACTCGGAAAAGAGTTCAGCCATGCCGCTTTCATCCCATGAATACCCGCTGTTGTCGAGCTGTCGGGATTCCGGGTGAGCGTTCATAATGTAGAACATCTTTCTCGAAAGCTCTTCGGATAGAATGAGCTGACCGCTTTTCAGTTGGAATAGTTCGGGAGTTACCTCAGTCATCATTTCTTCGCTCATTTTCGTTCACCTCCTTGTACCTGATTTCAAAATAGTGCATCCAACAATCGGCTGCATCACATTTATTGCAATGCTCCTCGCACCAAACACAGTTCTCTTCGGAGTTGTGTAACTCCTCCTCACACGGAGAGAAGTTACACGGAAAGTCGAAGAGTTCTGCGAGCAGTTTTGCTATAAACTCCTCGTTCATTCTTACCTCCTGTACTTCGTAACGCTGTTTGTGATGGTCTGAATCTCACTCGTAGGAAGTGGAGGAGAACAAGCGACCTGATTTGCGTGTAGAAGCTCCTGATAGATTTCTTTTTTCGAGTAGCCTTGATTATGAAGTTGCCCGGCGAGTGAGGTGAGAGACAGGTTTCTCATTCCTCTCGGTATGGGTGGGTACTTCGGTCTGAGCGAGATTTTCCCGTTCTCCGGCTTCTCGTATAATGGAGAATAGATACGCTGAGAGCTGCCGGAGCTGTCGTTTTCCTTCACGGTTTCCGGGAAGTACTTGCCGACAACATAATCAATCGCTTCTTGATTTTCTATCATCGTCTCATAGATGAGCTTTTCGCCCGTAACGATGAAGTATCGGCTGCTCTTGTAAATCTCCACCCCGTTACCGTTATTCTTGCCCTTAAAGGGTAAATCCCCTTTGAGCAGAATGTGAACGCCTCTGCCACTTCTCGACTTTTCGGTGTATGACCGACAAGCTCGCATGATGTCAATGCTCGTTTCAGACAAAAAACCGTCATCATCGAAACCGCAGTCGATGTCGATACCTACAATCCCATTGTTGTTGAACACAAACCCGATATGGTCGTAGATACCATCGCTGACGGCTTTCTGCGCCGTCTCAAAATCGCACCAAGTTTCCGGGTTGACGGACGATGCACCTTTGCGTTCGTTGGCTTTCATCGGTATCTTCGAGCCATTCCACACACAGACCCATTGAGGGAGGGCGGTAATGTCGGGTGGGAGATTAGCGTATCTCACAGAGCGTTATCCCTGTTCGGGCGCATCTTCCGGCTCAACCTCCGGGGATGCAGCAGTTTTCTTTTTTCTTTTTTGGGTATGTACCCTCGAAAAAATACTTGCCGTCAACGCAAATAGGATAGCCCTCAAACTGTTTGCTCTCGGTTACTTCGCCCTTTTCGATAAGAGCGTTGGCGGCGTTGATACCCATTTCGTTCTGCACGAAGTCTTTCCCCGCAACCATAATGAAATGGACTTTACCTTTGTTGTTTTTCAGTCTCATCGTTGACCTCCTTGTTCCATTCTTCGACATCTACACCGATGTCTTTCAATTTTCTCTGACAAAGCCATGCGCCATCATCGGGCATTTGATAATACTCAACGAGGGCTTTATGCTCCTGCTGAAACGCTTCCCAAAACCGCCTGAGTCGCTTCTTACCGAAACCGAGATGAACATGAAGGGTATACAAGACCATCGCATCAATATCGTTCGTGTACTTTCGGTCGGCTTCAACGATTTGACGGTTGATTTCGATGTTCATAGCAAGTCGCTCTTTGGCGGTAAGGTCTGCGCCGAAAACCTTACCCTTATACTGTTTTACTCTCATTTCTGCTTCCTCCTGAACAAGTTACGGACGAAGTAGCGGATGATGTACCAACATTGTTCGAGATAGCCGACCTTTCGGTAGCTCATCTCAAACCTCGATGTCATCGAAGATGACAGGAATGAGGGATTTGAGTTCATTGAGCAAAGGAATAGCAACTTCTCGAATCTGCGGATGAGCTGCCTGAGAAGTTCTCAGTTTCAGAAAATGTCTCCACTCTCTGAGGTCAGCAGTCATTACGATTTCGGTTTTCAGACTGTTCGGGAGAACAGCTCTCGCTTTCCTGCGGAGAGCAACCAAAGTCGAGCAGGTCGAAGTAGGCAGTCTCAGCGTTCTTGCAGGAGCGTTCCCAAATGTGATACCCCGCTGCGCTCTTGTCGAGATAGGACGGCTCAATGACGGTGATTTCGCTTTGAAAATCGTCCTTCGAGTAATTGCAGTACCGTGTAGACTCCTGACAGTAGGCAGCAAGTCGATGACGGACAATTTCGTGAGAAACGCCCCTGTCACATATGAACTTCACGGGAGAGAGGAGTGTTCAAGAACAGCTTCGTGTCCTCGCTTGACGATGTTCCTTACGAATGAGAGGTAACTATCATCGGTGATTTTGTGTTCGCTCTTATAACAGACACGACCACAGTTTTCAATGTGTTTGAGTATTTGTACCCCATCAATAGGGGTAAGAATCTCGTGATACGGTTTAATAATTTTCATATCAAAGCCCCTTTATATGAGCCGCAATCATGTCGGCTTGATGAGTCCACAGGACATTCGGATAGCGATGAATCGCTCTCGTGTAGTCCTGCCATTCCTCCTTGTCGGTAAACGCTCCCATGTGATAGCGGATGCACATGACTTCTTCCTCTGTCAGTTGGAGCAGAGAAGCACAACGCATAACCGATTTATCTCCGTGACCTTTGAGGAGCGTTTCGGTGTTGTACTCCCAAGTTTGCTCATCGTAGACAGGGCAATACTTATCGCCGTCAATAATTCTTCCCGTGACGGGATGACGGTATTGGTCGATTTTGCAGAGGTCGTGAAACATCCCGATAATCCACGGTGAGCGTTTGAGCTGCCAAATGAGACCGTTCTTTTCGGTAAGGTCAACGAGAGCTTCGGTAACTGCGAAAGAATGGTCAAAAAAAGACCGCCTTTGTAGTTGCCATGATATTTCGTAGATGCAGGTGCATCGAAGAAACCCCACTCTTCGAGCTTTTCCGGGATTTCCGGGTCATCGAGACACTGCATCATGGATTTGAAAATCTCAATTCTGTTGGCTCTGTCCATCTTCGTACTCCTTTCTATGAATGCTCTTTTCGCAAGAAAACCCATCCGGGTATCTTTCACGGAGCTTTGCCTTGTTCATTTCAAAAACATCGTCAAGTTCCATGCCGATAGCGGCGGCTGCGATTGCCAAATACCAAGCACAGTCACCGAGTTCCTCAGCGATATGCCTTGCATCGAGTTCGTGACCCTGAAAGGTAGCTTTCTTTACAATGTCAGCAACCTCACCCGCTTCACCGCACAAGCCGAGTACGCCGTTGATGAGCATATCATGATGCTCATAGTGCATACCGCTTGCCGTTCTCAGAGCTTCCTTCTGATACTCATTTCCCGTCATCGTTCGCAACCTCCATTTCCAACACGGTCATGATTGCATAGTTGGCAAGGTCAATCAAGGTGTCACGGATAGACTCGTCACTGACTTTCTGCTCACCGCCACGGGAAAGGGTCTTGAAACGACTGAGCTTGTCCCCCAAACGGATACGAGCCATTGCCATTCCTTCTTCGGCGAAAGTTTGATGAAAGCTATCACCGTAGTCGTGATTTTTACGCTCATAGAGCTTATTGATTTCCTCACAGATACGAGCGTGATGCTCGACTTTGTTTGTACTCATTTGAGTTATTCCTCCAATTTCTAATGCCATAATACCTTACTCCCTACCGCAAGTATCGTTCTGAATTGCTCGTACTTTACCGATAAAGTCTCGCAAGGAGCGAGGGCGGTAACTGAGACCGCCGCTCGCTGTTAGCTTGCGAGGTGGTGTTGCTTCCTCGAACTCGAACATCACAAACTGCCCGTTGATACAGGCGAGGACACCCGGAGAACTTCTCGTGTAGTAGATACCCTCAGAACTAAGGTATTTCGTGCATTCCCTCAGCAGTTTGGATTCTGCCATTGTTAGCCCAACAGGGAGTCGAGGTCGAAACCGTCGCTCTTCTTCGGTGCTGCCTTGCTTGCGGTAGGAGCAGCTTTCTTCGAGCGGGGGTCTGAACTTCCTCTTCGTCAAAACCGTCAGCAGGAGACTTATCTCCGAGACGAATGAATGTGACGGTCTTATTCGGGTCTTTGTTAGACGGCTGAACATCATGCTCAACGCTGCACTGAATGTACCGCCCCACAAGGTCATTGTGGTCGATTTCGGTGAGCGTGTAGTCCTGCAAAGCGGTCTTTGCAAAGAAGGAGAAAGCGTTGTACGCACCCTCATTCATAGACCCGTCCTGCTTCATAAGGTTGAAGCGTTCGATATGGGTCTGACCCTTTGCGGTTTTCATCTTGACCTCCAACTTGCCGAACTCTTCCTTATAGGAGACCTCGATGATTTTGAAAATGTGCGTTCCTTCCGGGATGAGGAAAAAACCCTCAGTCAATGCGATTTTAGCCATTTGCTTTATCCTCCTTGTTATTCTTCGATGATGGGAAAGATGATACCGACCAACTCATAGTCATCTGTCGGAATCATTCCGGCTTTCTTGATGAGCAGCGCATCGGGAATGGGGTTGTCGTTCTCATAGTGATACAGAATCTCGGTGATGTCCGACTTCTCAATGAGACCATAGTCATCATTGCAAATCGGAAGAGAGATACCGCCGTCCTCGGACTGATAAACTCTCAGACAATCCTTGATTTTGCCGTCTGCGATAGGCATGACAGCCTTTTCGAGAGTGGCATCGACCGTGTTGCCGATACCGTTGATGATTCTCTTGATGGTTTCCGGGGCTTCCTTGATGTCGGAAGCGGTTACGCTTCTCACGGTATCGGGGATAGCCATGAGAACGGAAACGGAAGCGAGCCAACGCTTTTCGAGAATCTGATTGGTTTCATAGATAACGCCCTCGGATGCAAGGGACTTGACGAACTTTGTAAACTTCATTGTGTTTTTTTCCTCACTTTCTTTTTCTTGTTGGCGGCTGCGATAACCGCACCCGCAATGACGATGATAAGCTCGACCATGACGGTAACGAGAATACCTGCAACGAACGGATTGATATACATTATGCTTCCTCCTCAATGGCTTTGGTTGTGATACGGTAGCTGACTTTTGCTCTTGTGTACTTAGCAAGCAGACCATCAGCTTTCAGACCGTCCTTGTCGATTTCCGAGGTTTCGGGCGAGAAACATTCCATTCGTACTTTTCTCCACGGATGGAAACCTTCTTATCGCCGTCCCGGAACTGAGCAAGAGCGTGTTGCTTGATGATGTCGGTAACGACCTTCAAGCGTTTTCAAGCGGCGCAATGGGGGCAGAGAGACGGTCGATTTCTGCTTTCAGTTCCTCACCCTCTCGGAGCAGAGCTTCAATATCCGACTCAGGGTTGAGGGTGTTCGTGCGAAGTTCTTTCAGAATCTCGGCATCGGCTTTCTCATCGAACGCCGGGGAGATACCCGTCTCTACATGGTCTTTCCACCACTTCTCAGCCTTTTTCACGAGCTTCTTGAACTCAGGGTATCTCTCGGACACCTTGAAGGGAACGGTGATGGTGTTCTTTGCACTCGGAACGAACTGCGAAGGGTCTTTGTAGTCCTTGTCCGAGAGGAAGGATGCAACCATGATGACATCATCCACACCGAGCAGGTAGGCGTACAAAGCCGCTTGCAGAGCATAGTATTCGGGGATGTCCTTAGCCCAATCTTCGGCTCGTTTGGTAGTTTTCATTTCAAGGACGGTGACAGGCTTCTTGTTCTCATCGAAGAGCAGGTAGTCCCACATACCGCCGAAGATAGGCTCATCCTTGAAGAAGTCTCCGTAAGTACGGTTGAAGTAGTCCTCGCCGTAAATATCGGTCGGGGTGACGATGTTCGTCATGAAGTAGGACTTCTTCATAAACTGAGCCTGTTTCGGCTCGATGGTCTTACCTGCGGCGGTGTAAATGGTCTCCTCAAAAGGCTTCTGATAAGTCCTCGTGATTTCGCACCATACCTCAAAAGGGGTAGACCACGGATTCAGACCGAGAACGGTTGCGAATCGGGTTGCCGTCAGCTTCTTCGGTCTCTTCGGGGTACGACCTTGATTTTGTTTCCTTCTAACCATTCCATGACTTATTTCTCCTCGATGTTGTAGTTTTCGACCATCTCGCCGACCTTCAAAACAAGCTGCTCACAAGCGGACTTCGAGATTTTGGTGAATCCCTCAGTTTTGATTGCTACCTGCTGAATGAACTCTTCCTGAGTGGAATCGACCTCTTTCAGCTTTTTCAAGACGGCTTTCAGAGCCTTGATTTGCAGCTCATCGGCGTTGGCTTCCGGGGCGGTGAGACCCTGTTTGATTTCCTCACGCTTCTCAGTAGAAACAGGTTTCTTCGGCTCTGCTTTCGGGCGGGAGCATCCTTGTCGGACTCGGCATCGAACGCATCGGCTTCGACCACATCGAGGATGAGGAAGTAGAGATAACGGCGCATATAGGTGATTTCCGCACCGAGACCCTGTACCTCGTTCATACGGAACTTGCCCGGCTCTGCGATGGAACGAGCGGTAAACTCAACGACTACCTGCTCATCGGGGTTGTCAAGGTTGATGAATCTGCCGACCGCCTTGCCATCGGGGAAGCTCGTGAGGAATACGCAGTTGAAGTTCGAGAAAATCTCGGTTGCCACGGGGACAATATCTTCAAGCTCGAAATACTTGAACTCGGCGTGAAGGTTGACCCCCGACTTTGTTACGCCCCTACGAAGGAACTCAATCCTTGCCGCAAGGAGCTTCTGCCACACATTCATTGTGGCGGTATCAACGGTTGTTTCAGTTTTCTTTGTTGCCATTTTCAGACCTCCAATATTTTAAGGATTTGTTTTTTCAAGCTGTTGATTTTACGAGTGTTCTTCTTCGGCGGCTTGATTCCGAGGAAGTCGTTTACATACTTCTGAGCGAGCTTGATGTACCAAGACCTGTCGAGTACCGCAACGGTAAGTTCGTTGGTATTGTCAATCATGCAATGCTCAGGGAGACCGCCGATTTTGGCATCGTTACCTTTTTCGGCATGGGTCTTGACGAGTGTTCCGTATCGGGTATCTTTGACGGCGTAGACTCGGTTGCATTTCTGAACAGGGATTTTTCGCCGTCAACAATGTGATTGACCTCAGAGTAAAGACCCGATGCTTTTGCCACAAGCTGAAAGCTGGGGAGGTCGTTACAACTATTGATGGTATCTTCGACCGGGACACCCTTTGCAAAATAGTCGAGAATCGCTTTGGCAACGATAGTCGCATTGTTGTTGATATTGAACGCTCCTGCCGGAGCAATACCACGCACCAACTGACCGCCCTTGATTTTCGTGCTGCCGTCAATGGCAATCTCGACATAGTTGTTGACATCCTTCTGAATGATTTCAGAGATGGTGTCCTCTTCGAGTTCAAATCCCGTTCTGTCCTGCCACTCCTGACAGATAGCATCGTAGCGTTCGAGGTCATCATCGCTGAGACTTACCATGATACCATCAGTGTTGAGCTGCACGATTTTGAGGGAAGGGCATTCTCTCACGAGATGAATTGCAAGTTCCAAAAGCCGGAGCTGCCCGGTAATGCACACTGACCGCCCCATGAGAGGGTCAAACAGGTCGTTGTACTTTGAGAGCATCGCACCATAGGTTGTATTTGCAACGAGCTTCAATGCGTTGGCGGTTGCCTTGTCCCCGGACTTTTTCGCTTTCATTCGGGCTTCGAGCATATCGGCATAATTCTGAGGGTTGGGAATGTTTCGGCTGCAATATCCATCCAATGTCATAAGGTGAGGATAGTAGCTGCCGACATCACGATTTCTCAAATGTCTGCCGTTTTGTGCTTTCTCCCGATAACATGGGATAGCACCGTGAATCCCACCGTAGGCGATTGTCACCTCACAGTCTCCGATTTTGAAGTTGAGCTTGCTCTTGAACACCTCTTAATCGGAAAGAGAGCGGTCGTAGATACGGTTGAAGAAGCTGAATACATCTTCGGGAATGTACTCTCGGAGCAAATTGTCCGGGTAGACATACTCCCGCTCGTCATCATGCTCCTTCGGAACGGCATCGAGATAAGCGGCGGTCAATTTTGCGTTTGTCATATACAACGCCCGGTTATCGGGAATGCCCTTGATTCTTCCAAGCATGAGCTTGTTTTCGATGTAGCTCTTTCTCAGGTGGTAGAGCTTTTCGGTAGCATCAACATCGTGCTTACAATAGAAGATAGTCTCTTCAAGCTCTTCTTCGGTGAGCGGACGGTCGATGTTGAAGTCAACCTCAGACTCTCGAATATCCATTCCGAGATGGGCTTCAATCGCTTTCAGCGAAAGTCCTGCCTGACAGTCATCGAAAAGGTCGAACTGCTCGAAATAAACTTTGCAGTCCCTTACAAGCGGATGTTGCCATCCGACCTCACCGTGAACGATGACATAATCGTTGAGTTCCTTGATTTGTTCAGGGGTTGCATCCGAAAGCACCGCTTTCAGAATGAATTGGTCGTAGTGCTTATTGTTGAAACCTGCGAGAAGAGGGTCGTTTTCCATGAACGACTTGACCGCTTCGTTGTCGTTGTGGATGACTGTGTATTCGCCGCTGTCGAGGTCTTTGAACACAAAGAGCCAATCAAAAGCGAATACCTCGCAGTCGAATATAAAAGTCAATCTCTCACCTCCATTACTTCATCAAGCCATTTCAAGATGTTTTGTGCTTCCTGCTTGTGCGGGTCTGCGGAGAGAAGTAGATTCCTTAAAATCCCTTCAAGCACATTCACGACAATCGAGTTCCCGGCTTGTTTGTATAGTTGCGAATTACTGTTTACCGCTTCCGCTTTCCGAAAGTCCTCATCGTCAAAGCCCATCAGTCTCCAACATTCGAGGGGTGTCAGTTTGCGAATGCGGAATTGTTCGTTGTTCTCCATAACTGCCACCTTTATTTCCTGATTACCCCCCGCAAGTGTGTAGGGTAGGAGATAATCCGTCAGTTGCGTACACTCTCCGGGATTGCTCGTACATTTTGTCCCACACACCGCCTGAGAGGACACCTATTTGATTACACTTCATATACACCTACCTTTGGTGGGTCTTTGGAGTGGCAAGCCTTAATTGTCCCAATCAAACCTTTTGAAGAATAGACCTCTTGATTTTGATGGTACTTCCCACTTTTGCCTAAGACCCTTCCTAACACAATCGCTCTTTGATGAAGTTGTCGGTAATTCTTTGACCCGCTTTGGTGGTTATTGTATGGGCGATTATCCGTCTCTCTCTCTCTCTCTCGGCTCGAACTTAAAACCATTGCCGATAGCTGCCATTCTTATTGACCGCTCTTCGGCATCCTTCAAGAACGCATCTGAAAGAAAGTATTTCTCCTCGACATTTTCTTCAAGAAAATCATCCATAGAGCATTGGAGAGTTTGAGGTTGAGGAAAAGCGAATCCATTATCAATGTCCTTACGAATACTGACCGCAAACACTCGCTCTCGATTTTGGGGAATACCACAGTCTTTCGCATTGATGACCTGCCAATAGGAGTTATAACCGAGTTCATCTAACCAACTGAGCCATGCTTCAAATTGCTTGATGAACTTCTTACCCACGAGGTTTTTGACATTTTCGAGGATAAGATACTTTGGTAATTCCTCATGTTCGGCGGCAACACTCAAAAGCCGTTCGACTTCATACAGGAGACCACTACGGGTCTCGCCCTTAATGATTCCTGCTTGATGACCTGCTTGTGAGATGTCCTGACACGGAAAGCCGTAAGTCCATAAATCGGCATAGTCGAGTTTTGCGACCTTTGAGATGTCTCCGTAGTTTCGGGTTGCACCATAGATAGCTTCATAGGACTTGATAGCATACTTGTCGATTTCAGAGATACCGACAATCTCGTGAGGAATATTCAGCCTTTCAAGTGCTTTGCGAAACGCTCCAATTCCGGCGAACAGTTCATTGACTTTAATCACTCTGCCACCTCCTCAGCCGCTTTTCGCTCGATGAGGGGAAGGAAGTACTCATCCTCGCCACGCTGCCGAGCTTTCACAGCATCTTCGAGCCGATGGTATCTGCCGAGATGAATCCGCTTGCCGTGAACTGAGATATACGCTACCCACATCTGACGGTGAGCATCCCACCATACACCCTTGTACCCGCTGCGGTTGTTCTTCGGAGGGACATTACTCTCAATGACTTGAAAGTTGGTATGATATTTCAGATTCTCCTTAACACTCATTCCGTGTCCTCCTCTACAAAGTAGCATCCGTTTTTGCGATAGGTGGTGCATCTTCGTTTGAACGACTTGACAAGGTACTGACTATCATCAACAAAGTCGTAGCAGACAGGCTCTTGTTTACCTTCGTGAGTTCGAGCGATACGCCCGATGCTCTGAGTGATTACGGCGTAGTCCTTTTGAGGAGTTGCCATATAAAGTCGCTCCAAGCAAGGAATATCAAGACCTTCTTTGGCGAGAGAGTAAGTAGCAAACAGGTATTTCTTGTTGCCCGTCCGCATATCCTCAATCGCTTTTTCCCGCTCTGCCTTGCCCTTTTTGGTTGTCATCTTACCGCTTATCATCACCGCCTGTCTCCGCATATCAGAGGGAAGGGTGTTCATAAGCGTTTCGAGATGTTCCAAACGGTCGGACAGAATGAGGGAGGAGCGTTCACTCTCACTGACTATCCACGAACTGATTTGATGATTTCGCTCGCCATTTTCGCACAGATAGGTAATGAGCTTCGTGTAGTTGAGAGTCCCGTCAGTGTTAATGCACTCTCTTCCGGGCTTTATCCCGGTATAGATAGGTTTTACACCAACCTTCATAATACGGTCTTCAACCGCTTCATCCGGGACAGTGTAAACCACCTGACCGAGTAGAGCGTAGGTTGCAGCTATCATCCCATCGGAACGATGGACGGTAGCCGACAACCCGAACTTATGTCGGGCAGACAAGCTGTTCAGTACCTTATAGAATTGAGTCATCGCCGTAGGTGTCCCGGAACATCTGTGACACTCATCGACTATGATGACATCCCATAAGTACTTGTACTGAGCAAGGTCTAAGCGACACATCGTTTGTATGGTTGCGAATGTGATACCCTTCCCGATACTCACCTTACCTTCGGTGATTGTCCCGATAAGCGATTCCTTCATGTACTGTTCGGCACGAGTTTTACTTTGGTTGAGCAGGTCTTTCGTGTGAGTCAACCATAGTGTTCTTCGACCGAGCCGTTCCACGAGGGATATTCCCATCTGCGTTTTTCCGCTTCCTGCCGGACTTTGAAGGATTCCGTAGTGCTTCGCAAGTACCTCATCGACCGCTTTTTGCTGATAGTTATATAACGGTACTCGGCACTTGAAGTCTATCGGAGTTGCTTCGGAGAAGTCTGCAAATGTCTCAGCTCCTTGAAGCATCGGGGCGATTGCCCTCAGTGTACCAAAAGGAAGGATGAGAGCATTTCCTCGTACCTCGTATAGCGACAGGATTTCCGGGGTATTTCCGACCCAAAAGTGCATTCGCACCTTCTTAGAGTAGTCGGGGTTTCTGATTTTTAGATTTTGGCTGCACCATTGAATGAACTCCTGAGAGGGATTCTCGACTGTAATAGTACTGCCGACAGTCACTTGCATTTTGCAATCCATTTATCGAGGGGCTTCCCGTACTCGAATATGTCTTGCGCCGTCATGGATGACTTCTCATTCATGAACGCTTTGATTGTGAAGTAAGGAATCATGTAGACCACCTCAGCGAGTTTGATTGCAAACCAACCTTCCCCGTTTCCACAATCTTTCCACAAGCTCATTGAGGAATCCTGATTTTCCTCAACTCTGCTGAGTGGGAATCCTTTCCCGGAGCATACCTTACAGTCGATGAGGTATGCCGCCTTATTTCGCACAGCGATTACATCGGCGGGTTGCCCCGCTTGATTTTGAGCCAAGTTATGACACCAAAACCCGTGATTGAAGAGGATTTCGCACAACTCGGACTCAAAACTGTTGCCAAGTTTCCGATTGCTCATCTCATTCCTCCAATCCGAAAATATCCTCCATGATAGCCTTGAACTCCTCGGCAATCTCTTCCCGGTCATCTTCATCCAAGAGCTTTATCCGGGAAATGAGGTCGAGGGTCTGACATTCAATATCTGAACGAGTAGACCTGACCTCTTGCCGTTCTTCTTCGACCTCGTTCATCAGTTCTCGAAAGTACTGAACTGCTTCATAGCCCATGTACTTATCAATCAAGTACTCGAAGTCTTTTGCATCAAAGAGGGTTTCTATCTTGTCATCACTCAGTTTCAGTACTCTCGGCATTGCGACGAAGCACCTCCTTCAAAAGCTCCTCGGTCGTGAACTCGGAGAGTGAAGGGGAAAGAGATTCCAAGATGGAAGATTTCAGATAGAAAGCGGGACGAACGCCGAGGTAACCATCGTAAGCAGCGCGGTTGCTCAAACTACCATCCGAGTAGACATACCGAGCGCAGTAGGCGTACCCATTAGACTCAGTGCTATACGCAGTTGCAAGCCACCACCAATCATCAAGGTTAGGGATTACAGAACGGTACTTGCGGTACATATCGCAAGTGAGAAGGAAAATCTTCTGAGTGGTTTCCCCATAGTCCTTCAAGCCATCATCAGAAGTCAGGTCGATAGTCGTAGGGATAAGTGCCGAAGTGTCTGCACCATTGGCTTTGAGCTTCTTGATGAACTCACCGTTGAGATATTTGCAAAGCGTACCCTTCGGGAAGTTGTTGCTGTTGCCCTCATCGAAGGGCATATTACCGATGGATTCCTTAGCGAGAACAAGAATCTTGTCCTGCTCAACATCGAGAACGATGCAATCCAAACCGCCGTAGTTGATTACGCTCGAAGGAGCGATTTTGATGTTTGTTTTTGTCATAACGAAAATCTCCTTTGATTTTTGTTTCAGGTTGTGCTATAATGATAGCGGGTTAATTTCCTTTGCCGCTTACGGTGTTACCGCACCGTTGGCGGCTTTCTCTTTGTAAGACTCGTAGAGAGTCATTACAGAGCGGGAGTAGTTAGTTGAGTAGATTCCTTGATTCCACAGTTTTCTTGCACCGCTCGCACCGCAGTTGTATCGCATAAGAGCGAGTTCGACATTACCATCGGTCTTTTCGAGGTGTCCTGAGATAATGTAGATACCACACAATATGTTTTCCTTCGGGTCAAGGAAGTTACTCACGCCGAGCGTTGAGGACAGCCATTCATGATTACACTGATTGATTTGCATAAATCCGTAGTCGTTGGTCGTACTTACGACATCTGACCGAAACGAGCTTTCCTTGTCAATCAGAGCAATCACAAGCTCCATAGGCACTTCGTACTCCGAACACTTCTCTCGAATGTAGTCTTGTAACTCCTCGGAGAGAGGAATATCGAAGTAAAAGACCTGCGGCTCAGGAACGGGTTCAAGACTCGGACTTGTGATGTCCGGCTGCATTACGGTTGCGGTCGAAACATCGGTTTTTGTTTTGGGTGTTGAGGTGTCCTGCGGTTTGGGAAGAAACGCCAAACAACCTATCGCACCCACCGTCATGGAGAGCAAGATGATTCCTATGAGAGCCAAACTAAGACTGTTTCTCACAAGCCATCGTCTGATACCGCCATGCCGTTTCTTATGGACGGTTGTCATGTTGAAACACCTCCAAACCTCCATTGATACTTCACACCGTACTTTTTGAAGTACCATTCTTCAAACTCCCGGCGATGCTCTTCATCCTTCAAATACCGGGAAACTGTTTTGGCGAGAAGTCTGCCGATTCTCTTTTTCGTAGACTCCTCTAACGGAGTACTCACTCACAAACTCCCATCTTCGATTCATAGTCATCGAGGATTTCGAGGGAAGTCTTGATGATGGTTTCCGCTTTCGCACCCTTACGGACTCCACGAAGGACAGAACTCATCTCTGTTTTCTCGGTGATAACACCTCGTTCTTCGAGACGATTCACGAGCCAAGCGTTCGTAAGAGTGTTCCGATAGAGCATCAATCGGATTCTGTCTCGTTCTTCTCTCACATGGTCAACCTCCTTTTTCTTAAACTTTGTATACAACAACGGTTGACAAAACTCGTCTCTAATGGTATAATAGTATTGCCACATACCTAATACCATTGAGGAGCTTCGGCAAAGAAAGAACTTGTCGAGGGTGTCTTTCTTGTTGCCGTTTGTTGTTTACAAGTATATTATACTCCCCATTTAGGAGCTTGTCAAGTGGTTTTAGGAAAAATTCAAAAATAATTTTCCCTACTTAGGAGGAGCATGATATGAACAAGGAATTGTTGATGGAGCGCATTACCGCTCTTTGCAAGGAAAAAGGAGTAAATCTCACCACTGCCTTTGAGCAGAGCGGGGTCGGAAAGAACTTCCGTAGCAACCTGAAAACCTCAAATCCAAGCGACAAGAATCTGTATCTGTTGGCAAAGTACTTCAATGTCAGCATCGAATATCTGTTAGGCAAAGAAACCGAGGAGGACTTAGCTCGTAAAGCGTTGGGCTTAGTTCTTGAATGGCTTGAAGATAACGGCTTTGAGGTGCAACAGGACGAGCGTGATGATTATTCCATCGGGAAGGACGGACATTACATTTACCTGTCGAGTGCCGACTTTACTGCCGAGAGTCTGAGAATCAAAGCCGTAGCAGAACAAGGCTTTGAACTTGCTATGGAGAAGTGGGAACAGAAAAGATTTCCCTCTGTTCACATTGATAGATGCAACAATCATCTCTTCAATGCCATCAACGAAAGCCCCAATGCAACCCTCAACATCAACGGCACAGAGGGATTCACGGCGCAGGAACTCGAATTGATTGACCTGTATCGGAACTTCCCGCTGAGAAAGCAAATGGAGCTGCTGAACTATGCTTTCAGCCTGAAAGAAGGTAAGTAATGAGAGTAGTCCTTTACATGAGATATAGCAGCGACCGTCAGACTGAGCAATCCATAGAGGGACAAAACCGAGTCTGTACGGCGTTCTGTGAACAACAGGGATATGAGATAGTTGACAGGTACATTGACCGGGCTACATCGGCATTTAAGGACACGGACAAGCGTACCGAGTTTCAAAGGATGATACGAGACAGTGAAAAGCAGCTATGGGAGGGTATCGTTGTCTATAAGCTCGACCGCTTTGCCCGGAATAGATATGATTCTGCTACCTATAAGGCACGACTCAAAAAGAATGGTGTCCGTGTAATTTCGGCAACCGAGAATATCTCTGACAACCCGGAAGGAGTCATCCTTGAAGCAGTCCTCGAAGGAATGGCTGAGTTTTACTCCAAAGAGCTTTCTCAGAAAATTACAAGAGGAATGTTTGAGTCTGCAAACAAATGTCATAGCATAGGTGGTCATATTCCTCTCGGTTATAAGATTGAGAACAAGAAGCTCGTGATAGATGAAGCGGGGGCAGCTATCGTCCGAGAAGCCTTTGACCTCTACGCCAACGGAGCTACCGTTGCTGAGATTTGCGAGACCTTTAATACCAAAGGGTATAGAACGGCAAAGAACGCTGAGTTCAATAAAAATAGTTTTCGGTCGATGTTCAAGAATGAACGGTACATCGGCATTTACAAATATAAAGACCTTCGCATTGAGGGCGGCGTACCCGCTATTATTGATAAGGACACTTTTGCGATTGTGCAAAAGAAGCTCTCTAAGAACGCAGAAGCCCCATCAAGAGGTAAAGCAAAGATAGACTACCTCCTATCACAAAAGCTCTTTTGCGGTCACTGCGGCTCGCTTATGACGGGTGAAAGCGGTACAGGCAAAGGCGGTACAACTTACTTCTATTACACCTGCGGAAAGCGTAGAGAGAGCATACCTGTGATAAGAAGCCGTTGAAGAAGGACTTTATCGAGAGAGCTGTTGTGAAAGATGCTCTCACACTTCTTACCCCGGAAACAATAGACGAACTTGCCGATATTGCTGTCAAAGAGTCTATTAGGGAGATGGAGGAAAACTCTATCATCCCGGCGTTGAAAGACCAACTTCACGAAACAGAGCGTTCCATCAACAACCTTGTCAAGATGGTCGAGAAAGGTGTCGAGTCCGATACAATAGCCGACCGACTGAAAGAGTTGGAAAAAGAAAAACGAGCCATCGAGAAACGGCTCGTTGTCGCACAAGACGATTATGTGATTTTGGAAAAAGACCATATCGTTTGGTGGTTAAGTGAGTTTTGTAATGGGGACATCGAAGATGAGGAGTTTCGTAGGCATATCATCGACCTGCTCGTAAACTCGGTTACGGTATGGGATGAGTCTGACGGATGGTACAAAATCACTTCCGTTTACAATCTGACATCGAATAAAACCAAGACCTTTCGGTGTTCGGATTTGAGCGGTCAAGCTCCACCAAAAGTCCACCGTAATTTTGATAGAATTACGGCGGACTTTTTATATTGATATGTTATATTGAGTTTGATAAAGTCAGGGTTTATGGAGTGATAAGAATGAAATATGCGCTTGCTATGAAGAAAACATCACTCGTCTGAACGAGTTGGAACCGGATATCGTTTGGTGGCCTGTCTATACAGATTATAACTATTTAGAATGGAACAATACAGTAAAGTTTGAATATGCTAAACAGGCCGGCAAAATAAATGCCCCCGTTTTTTATGTCAATTCGGTATGCATGGATAAACCCGATAATCGCGAAATTGCCAAAGGCGGTGCTGCTTTGTTTGATAAGAGCTTCATAAAAGAGGAATTACCGGCAGGAAATGAAGGAGTCCTTATTGTTGAGGTTTAGTCCATATTCCATTGCCATTCACGCATGGCGGAAAAGCTAGGATTTTTGGCGGCTATTCTAACGAGAAAAGTAAACTAGTAGATGGGTCCATTTGTGCCATCTCAAAATTTCTAATCAAATAAAAAAGAACCCCTTGGGGCACCCTCCGTAAGGAAGGTGCCCCAAGGTGGCTCTTGTATCTCAATTAAATTTGTTTCTTTGAAACGGTGTAACCCCTGTGGTTACGCCGTTTTCTCTTTGTTACGCTCAGTGAGGTGGTGCTGGAAGGCTTCTTCCATCTCCTCCGGGGTCAGCTCGTGGAGAATGCCGACGCCGCTGTAATAGATGTCCAAAAGCTGCACTCGTTTGCCGTCAAGGTATCTGGGTGCATACACCACGATTTTATCCACGAACTCGTGAATCAGCTCCGGCGTCAACACTTTCAGCTCCGTAACCTGTTTGACTTTCTGAATGAAGCGCTGCAAGCTCTCGGTCTTGTCTGTTTCGGTTTCCAAGAAAGACTGCAGCTCCGGGACAGCGGCTTTCAGCGTTTTCTGCTCCTCCTCATAGGACAGGGACAGGGTGGCGTAGCGCTCGTCAGATAGCTTTCCGCTGGCGTTGTCCTCATAGATTTTCTGAATCAGAGCGTCGATTTCCGCAATACGCTTCTTCGCCTTGGATAGCTCCCGGTGCTTGGCTGCCAACTGCTTTTTCTTGTCCTCCGTGTAGCAGTCCATCTGCTTGCGGGCAAACTCCTTCTCAAGCGCCTGCACATTCAGCAGGATACGCTGCATGCTTTCCAGAACGATCTGCTCCACCACTTTCTCACGGATATAGTGAGCAGAACAGACCTCGGAGTTTTTGCGGTAGGAGGAGCAAAAGAAATACGCCTGTTCCCGCTTGTAGTTGTTTGTGACGCTGTAATACAACTTCTCTCCGCAATCGGCGCAGTACAATAGCCCGGAAAACGGACTGACAATGCCGCTTTTGGTGGGTCTGCGGCGGTGCTTGCGAAGCTCCTGTACCAAAGCGAACACCTCACGGTCGATAATAGCAGGATGAGTATTCTTGAAAATCTGCCATTCCTCCGGCGGTCGGTCAATTTTCTTCTTGTTCTTGAAGGACTTGGTGGTGCTACGGAAATTTATCGTATCGCCGCAGTATTCCTGTTTACTGAGGATGTCAGCAACTGTGGCAGAACACCAGTTGTACGGTATGGCGGGTGGCTTGCTGCAATTCCTGCCGATATTGCCCCAATGCTCCGTAGGCGTCGGCACTTTGGCAGCTTTCAGTCGTTTGGCGATCTGCGTGGGACCGAGGCCGTCCACGCACCAAGCAAAGATTTGGCGCACAGTCTTGGCTGCTTCCTCATCCACGATCCAGCCGTTTTTGTTTTCCGGGTCTTTCAGATACCCATAGGGCGGATTGGTGGTCAGCGGTGCGCCGGACATTCCTTTGCTCTTGAACACATTTCGCACCTTTTGGCTGGTGTTCTTAGCGTGCCACTCGTTGAATAAGTCCTGCATCGGCACAAGGTCGCTGATGCCTTTGGCGGTGTCGATGTTGTCCATAATGGCAATATAGCGAACACCGAGGCTGTCGAAGCCTTCTTCCAATAGCTGCCCGACAATCAAGCGATTACGCCCCAAGCGGGAATGATCCTTTACAATCAAGGTGTCGATGCGTCCTTTTTCCGCCAGTTCCATAATTTCCGTGAACGCCGGTCTTGCAAAATTTGTGCCCGACCAGCCATCATCAATAAACACACGCGTATTTTTGAAGCCGTTTTCCTGTGCGTACTTCTCTAAAATAGCCTGCTGATTTTTGATTGATCCTGACAGGCCGTCCTGCTCATCGTCACGGGATAGGCGGCAGTACAGGGCTGTGATTTTATCCGGTTGTTTTGTCATAGTTGTCCTTTCCACAGCCGGATATGATTGAATTTGTAGGTGTGCTTATTTTAACATATCCGGCTGTAAACTTCAACGCTTTAATGCGATGATTTCAAATCTGTTTCCTATTTTCTGTATCGTTCAAAACGATACGCTGCACCTTGTCGGTAATATTTTCTCTTGCGTCCTCTTTGAAAAAGGCTCTTACGGCATATACCGTACCGTCAATTTCTCTGATGAAATTCAGCGGCTGTACATAGGTGCTTCTGCGAAACCACGCTATACGCTCCTGCTTGGTCATTGTCGCAAGGTGGTCTGTAATGCGGTCAAGTTGTGTATAGATTTCGTTATCGGTTGTCATCGTGCGTCGCGCTCCCTTCTCTGTGCTTTCTTTTGCTGCTGCATGCTTTTTGGCACGGTATTCGTTGGCAAAGTAGCAAATCTGTCCTTTTTGTATTTGGACAGAACGGGCTTCAATGCCCTGATTCAGCTTCAGTTGCTTTCGCAGTGTGGTAATTTGCTCGGTCACCTGCCTTTTCCTGCCGCAGGATTTCCTTTTCGGCAGGTGCAGCACGGCGTATTCTGTTTTTGCAGCTTGGTGCGGCGGGCAATGAGGGCATCCATATTCCGCTGGATCTTCTCCCGGTCTGCGTACAGGTCGTCAATGGTTTCGATGTCATATTTGCCCATATACCGCACCTAGATACTGCTTGTAGATGTGGCTGGTCTTGTGGAACGGACGAAACAATCCCGAAAGCTCCTGCGGCATTTTGGGCCGGGTAGCTGATATATGCCCGGCGATTGCCGAAGGTGGCATACTTGCCCATAGAGCGGCGTATGTTCTCCGGCGTCCACCGTTCATCCAGAGTGTCCAGCCCTTTGCAAAGTGCTTTCATATTGGGGCAGGCGGAGTTTCCAGTGCTTGCCCGTGAAGTCGGTCACATACCCTTTGCGCCGCAGATAGTCCTCCATATAGTAGGGCGTGCGGCTGAAGTCCATGGCCTCCCGCACATCGGCACGGTAGACATTGTAGCGGGTAGGCTTGCCGTCTTTTCTCATCCAGCCACACGGGACGGGAGGGGGCTTTTGCGGAGGATTTCAACGACGGACAGCCCGTATTCCTGGCACAGTCGGAGATTTCATTCATTCGCTTTCGCTCGGCTTGGAATAGTTTGTTTCGCTGCTGCCATCCCGAAAAAGAAACGGAATTAAAGCAGAAGTGACAGTGGATATGCTCCTGTCGAGGTGGGTGGTGACGATGAGCTCAGCGGTCGCCCCACACTTCCTTTTGCCAGCTTTACGCTGAACTGTGGGCAAGCTGCGGCGTGACTCCTCCGGCTTGAAGCCTGATAGCCGTGCCAAGCGATGCCGCTGTCTTTTCCGTAGCGCTTTAGTTAAATCATCTGCCGCAGGCGGTTTCAGGCAGCTGAGGCGAGATTATTCGCCTCCTTCTGCGTGGGCCTCCGGGCGTTGCACATAGGAAAATACATTGTACAGGTCCTTGCAGCCCCGGCGTTTTCGATCTTCGTCTTTTCGGGTTTCTCTCACATAGTCGATGAGGTCTTTCAGGCGACCCTTCGATGTGCCAAAGAGAAGTCGTTGCCATTAGATCACCTCCTGTGAGTCCAGCACCAACTGTTCGATTTCGGTGCAGATTCCAAAGGGCTGGACGGCCTGTATTTGCTATACTCTGCAGAGCGGAATGGATTTGATACAGCTCGCTCATCATCTGCCAGAACACCTCCGGTGGCTTCTGGCTTTTGGGCGGATACCACGGCAAAGTGGCGATATTTCCCGCTTTGAGACGACCGCACAGGGCACTGTCGTGTTCCAGCTTTTTGATTTTTCTTCTTCGGTCAGGGCGTACTCTGATACGCACTTTTTCATTGCTTTCTCTATCTCAAAATTATCATCTCTTTTGCCACGTCAGGATCATCAGGGCGGAACGCCCTGCGTGAAGTCCGCAGGCCGCAGGCTGCGGATTTGGATTGTGTCGCCAACTGATGCTCGCTATCCCCTTGCGGACAGTAGTTATTTTGCCGTTTTCTTCTCCGAATGTCGTCTGTCCCTGCCCTGAATCTCATCAG